>ENA-ORMX01000876-ORMX01000876.1-human-gut-metagenome-genome-assembly--contig:-NODE-876-length-21658-cov-33.720965_pt1 | contig 21658 bp, 10 predicted proteins | sample MGYA00242108_ERZ509007 | MGnify/ENA primary metagenome ERZ509007 (study PRJEB26280, sample SAMEA2338745) | human gut metagenome | biome: human gut; feature: human-associated habitat; material: faeces...
ACGCTACCTCTAATGGGGGCGACGCGTCTCGCGTCGGGAAAAGATGCAGCTATTATTTAATAGAATTCCTTTCTCTACCCCGACGCGGGACGCGTCGCCCCCATTAGTGGTAGCGTTTTGTGCTTGCGTTTAGCGGTAGCGTTTTGCACTTGGGGCCATTCGCATGTTTACGCTTTATCGGACAACTGTAAGCCACAAATGCCGCTCCGCCTTACTGCACAAAAAACGCGTTGGCTCAATCCACCCCAAGGGCAAATGCCTCAGGTTGGTTGAGCCAACGCGTCAATTAAGCGTTAGCAGATATTAGAAGTCAACGCATAAAGATATGTTACTGCATGCGCTTCACACCACCCACAATCACGGGGCCGTGCTCCGACTTGCCGGCACGTATACCCTTCAGGTTGTAGGCAGGTGCAGCAGCACCCGTACCGTCGGTTGTCACGGCATCAATGCCCGTGGCCATGATGCGCACCACGTTTGAGCCAACCTCGCCATAGTCGGGGTAGATAGCCTTCACCTGGTACTCATAGTAGCGTCCGGCATGCTTGGCAGCATCAACATACTGTGTGGCTTCGGTCGAAAGCGGAGCCGCGTTCACCAATTCGCCATTGCAGTAAATGTTGTATCCGCTAAAGAAACTTGCGGCCTGCGGCTCATCGAGAACCTTGCCAGCCAACTTGCTCTGTGCCGCAGCCGTAGCAACCACAGGCGCATAGCGCTCGGCCAAGGCCGAAAGGTTGGCAGTAGGAGCCGCCTTGGTGTTGTCGGCATAAGGCTGCAGGCACACCGAAATATTCCAGTTACCCTCAATGCCACTGTCGTCGTCATCGAGCGTGGTCCATGTCAGTCCGTCGGTTGAGTAGAGGTTGCCCTTACCACCATGGGCCGGACCGGCATCGTAGCCAACAGGCACCGTTATTTGGTTGTGTTCCACATAGATAACAGCACGCAGACGCTTGGTAGCGTCCACCTTGATAGGCTTGTCAAGGCGCACGGTGTTGAAACTGTACTGGCTGAGGTTGTCCACATACTTTTCAAACACCAGCGTGTTGTCCTCGTAGAGCTGTGCATAAAGCACGTCGGGCACCTGGTTGATGTAGAACTTGATTTCAGACACGCTGAGCGAGCTGTAAGGCTTCAAGTCCTCGGGCGACCATTCCACACCGGCGTAATACTGTCCGCCGTTTTGCAGTCCGGCCGCGTTGTCGCACACACCATTGTGCCAGCGCAGTTCGGTCACATCGCCAAGGGCCGGCACGCTCCATGTGAGCACATTGCCCTTGTCAGTCTGTTCAACCGACAGCGTGCCAGGCTGCTGATAGCCGTTGGTGTAGTTCACCGTCACAAGTGCGGGTTCGCTCATGGGGCTCACCGCCGAGTTGTTGTAGTGCGCCACCACCTCGTACTTGTAAGTGCCCGGCAGCAAATTGTGGTCGGTGTAGCACGGTCCGCTCACGGGAGCATCGGTAATGAGCTGCCCGTTGCGGTAGATGTCGTAGCCATACACCGAGCCAGCCTTGTCGGCATTGATGCTGATGGCATCGACCAACTGGGCCGAGTGTCCGCTCACCACGCGCAGCATCACATACTTGGTGCCGGCAGGCAACGTAAAGTCGTACTGCTGCCAAGCCTCGGCAGTGGTCACACGTCCGCGGTTGATAAAGTTGGCCACATCATTGCCGTCGGCCGATGTGAGCACCTGCAATTCGCCGTTGCCCTCGGCCTTGGCCATGTTGCGCGCCATAAAGCTGAAGGCAAATGGTGCTGCGTAGTCGGTTGTGACGGGCACCACCAGTTCGGCCTTGGCCTCAGCCTCGCAGCGCAGCGCCATGCTGCCCTGTGTGGCATCGGTATTGGTCAGAGTAAAGAAGTTGTCCTTGTTGGTCCAGCCATCGCGGCTGAAAGGCGTGCCATTGCTGCCCTGTTCAAAACTCTCGTAGGTGTCGGCCGCGAGTGTGGTGGGGTCAATCATGGTCACATTCACATCGTAGCCATACGATGCCATGGTGGCACGCACATCGGTCGGTGCATTGCCTTGTGTAGCCGCATCGATGGTTACAGCCACGGGGGCCGAGTGTGCCGAGGTTGTGCCGTCGACGTATACCGTCTCCACCTCGTAGTTGTAAGTACCCGGTGTGGTGAGCGTTTCGCTGTAAGCACGCTGTGCCACGGGGGCCTCGTTCAACTTCACATTGTCGCGGTACACATTATAGCCTCTCAGTCCCTTTACCGAACCGAGATCGAAGTAGATGTAGCGCGAGCCGGTAGTCTCCTGCAAGCAGAGTGTGAGCAACTGGTAGCCCTCGGCAGTGCGTATAACACTCATGCCGCCGGCCGAGGCATTCTCGGTGGGTTTGATGGCGGCATAGTCGGCCAGACTGGTGTGCCACAACAGTTTGCCCGAGGCAAAGTCGTAGGCACAGAGTTCGTAGCGCTTGTCCCAGCCCTGCTCAAAGGTGTAGAGCACGCCGTTGTAGTAAGCCGAACCGGCTGCGCCCTTGAGCGTGGGACCATTGCCCAGTTTGGCACCGTGCAACGAGGTGTAGATGCTGGTTTGCCAGTCACCCACCTCAAATCCGCCGCGCCCGCCGTCGAGTTCGGGCACATAGGCTATGTGTCGGCCAATTTCGGAGATTGATATCTCGTCGGTTATCTCCTGCTTGTCCATATCAATCTTGTAGAGCGTAGAGCCGTTGGCAGTAGCGTAGAAGTCTTTACCATCGTACACCAAATTGCGGAAACCTGTGGTCAGGGTGGTGGGCACCATCATGGTAAAGCTGGTGTCGAATGTGCCGTCCATCAGGTAGCGGTTGATAATGCCCGTGGCCGAATATTTGGTGGTGTAGATGTACTTGCCATCAGAGGCTATGCCCATCTCGCCCGTATGGGCGCTCTTGAACTGTCCCACATACTCGGGACGCGCCTCAGGGCTGATGCCCGTTTGTGGCTCGAGGTCGGTGGGCAGGGTGCATGCCTGCTGCATGGGAATGCTCCAACGCAGGTTTACCTGGCGGTTGCGCACCACCTGGGTGTTGATGGTGGCAGGTGCCATGGGGACATAGAGCGTGATGCGCTCCACACTGGCCGCTTCGCTCTGGTTTGACTGCACACTGTCGGCATACACCGAAGCCACCGTGTAGTGGTAGGTGCCAGCCTCGGCCACGTCCTCGGCATATTGGCAGCTGGTGGTTTGTGCCACTTGTTGTCCGTTGCGGTACACCACATAGCCCGCGGGCTGTGTCTCGGTGTAAGCGGCATTGGGCTTGAGGTGGGCGGCCACACAGAAGTTGGCATTTTCAAATCCGGCATACGAGGCGGGGAACCACGTTACACCATCTTCAGACATGAGGTTGCTCTTGCCATCGGTAGTGGTGCCGGAGTTGATGCCCATAGGCAGCAGGTTGGCATCGTGTGCCACGAGCAGGGTAACGTAGTAGGTGCTGCCGCGATCAATGGTGAGGGGTGCTTTCAGTGCGAAACGGCTGTATTCGCCATAAAGCACGTCGTCGGGATTGATGCGTGTGGTTGATATGCACGCGCCGTCCTTGTATATTTTGACAGAGAGCGAGGTGACACGCTCCTTAATAAAGGCGCTCACCGAGTCGAGTGTCATGCCGCGGTAGGGTGCAAGATCGTCGGCATCGAATGCCACACCGGCAAAGAAGTAGCCTCCCTCGGCGTAGCCCAGTGCATCGTCGCACTGGCCCTTGTCGTAGCGCAGTGTGGCGGGCTGCTTGAGCAGGGCGTCGGGCTGCTGCCAGCCAAGGGTTACGTGCTTGTTGAGGGTGATGGCGGCCTGCAGTTGCGTGGGGGCGAAATAAGGCTCGCCCTTGGCTATGCTCACCAGTGCCGTGTCGCTCAGAGTTGAGGCGTGACTGCCGTCGTAGAGGGCCTGCACGGTGTAGGTGTAGGTGCCACGCACCAGTTTGGTGTCGGTGTAGGCGGTGTTGGCTGTCTCGCCCACCTTGACACCGTTGCGGTAGATGGCATAGCCCGTGGGGGTGCTGCCAGTGCCGGCGGTCCACGCAAGTGCGGCAGCCGACTCGCCCTCGGCCTTGGCCGTGAGTGCTACCGGACGGGGCCATGCTGCAGCCTGGTTGGCCGTGAGGCTGATGCTGATGTCGTGGTTGTCGGTCAACTCAGGTATCGACTTGAACTGCAAGGTGGTGGTGTTGGTTTGGTTCAACGCCACGTTGCGCGCATCAAAGTTGAGTGTGACGGTTTGCTTCTCGCCAGCCTTGAGTGTGCCAGCCAGGGGCGACACATTAAGCCAGGGGTCGAAGTCGGCCAGTTTGTAGGCAAACACGCGTGCGGGCGACTGATTTAATATGCCAAGCAGGGTGAGTTGTCCGTCGACGAGCGAAGTGGTACACTCCAGACCGCCCAGACTGTTCTCGCCCGTGCTGAGCGAACCAGGCTTGTAACCTGGCACATCAACGGCCGAATGGGTTTCGCCCACCACGCGGCGGTTGTTCAGGTCGTACTGCACAATGGTCACCTTGTCCACCACATTGAGTCCGCTGGTTACAAGGTTGCTCATCCACAGATAGGGGCCACCGGGGGTCACATTGTCGAAGGCTGTGCCGTAAACGTCCATGGAGTTGCTGGCATTGAGCTTGTAGAAGGCCAGTGTGACCTCGCCCTTGCGGTTGACGCGGCCCAGGGTGTTGTAGTCGCCCACCCAGAATTCGTCGCTGCGGGGGTCGTGGGCAATGTGGGTTACACAGAGACTGGGCTCTGTGGGTATGTCGATGGTGCCAATCAGGCGCTTGTGGCGCAAGTCGAGCTGGAAGATGCGGTTCTTGCGGTCGGAGGCGTAGAAGTAGCGGCCATCAAAGGTCATGTCGTTGAGGGCGTAGTACATGCCAGGCACCGAGAATTCCTCTACAAAGTGGCCGTCGCGGCTGTATTTGTAGAACTTGCCAAGGAAGAAGTTTGACGAGGCGTAGAAGTCCTCTCCGTCAAACGCCACACAACTTTGTATGTCGCCCGAGGCGTCGAACGTCTGGGTGATGTCCCAACGGTGGTCGGTGTTGCCCGAACCCTTGACGGGTGTGGGGAACAGGTTGTACTGCAAATCGCCGTTGCCCGCATTCTCGAGCGTGATGGTTTGGGCGGTTTGCGACTCAAGGGCGGTGGCGGCATTTACATCGTGTGCCGACACGTTGAGCACGGGGCGCTGCATACTGATGGTGTAGCTTGAGGCGCCCTTGCTGTCGAGTGTCCATGTGCCGGTAAAGTAGTTGTAGCCTGCGGCCTCGGCATGCACGGTGTAGTGCCCCTCTTCCACCTCGGGCAGGGCTATGCTGCCTTGCGCATCGGTGACCACGGTGTAACGGGCACCATTGTCGGCCTCGAGGGTGACGGTGCAGGCACCGACGGGCTGGTTGTTGCACACGGTCTTGATGGTGACGGGGTGTGTGGCGGGGTTCCAAATCTTTACATCGTCAACAAACCAGTAGTTGACGTAGCGCGAATCCTGGCCGTAGGCACGGAAACGTATGTAGAAGAAGTTGTGGCCATCGAGGTACTTGCCCAGCTTAAACTCGTGGGTGCGCCAGTTGTATGAGCCTTCGTCGTTGCTGAGTGAGTCAATTCGGGCCCACGTTTGTCCGCCGTCTACCGATATTTCGGTGGCAAGCACACCTCCTGCATACTTTGGTCCGTTGTCGAGGCGTATTTCGTAGCGCAAGGTGGTGTTGGCGGGGTCGGCGGTGTGCAGCTCGCGGGTGACAAGGCTCTGCGAGTACTCGCCAATGTTGGAATAGGGGTAGCAGGCCGAGAAGTCGACCAGACCATAGGCATAGTAGTCGGTTTTCCACTTGTTTTCCTCGCCAGCCGCTGTTACGGGACGGCTCCACCGGGTGGTGTCGATGGCGTTGTTGTCAAAATCGTCGAAGAAGGGGAGCAGGCGCACATCGGGCACCTCTACACTGAGGGGGTCGGACTTCTGGCCCAACGAGCCGTCGGTCATGACGCTTTGCACAGTGTAGGTGTAGGTGCCGTAGTCGGGCACCACATCGGTGGTGTACACAGCGTTGATGAGCTGGTCGTTCACCTTTACGCCGTTGCGCAGCAGGTTAAAGCCGGCCAACTTGGCATCGGCCGCTGCCGCACGGGGTGCTATGCGCGGACGCACATTGTTGGTGCCGATGAATATGTCGTCGACCAGGAACATGAAGGCGTCCTCAGACACGCAGTTGAGGCACACGTATTTGGCGTCCTTGGGTATGGTGTACTCAAAGAGCGTCCACGAGGCCGGTGCCTCGGCGTAGCTGCCGCCCTGAATGAAGGTGAAGTCGGACGGACGTGTGCCGGTGGTTGAATAGCCCACTCTGAAGCGCTCCAGGCCCCACGTGTCCTTGTAGGTCTTGGCACGGAAGCTGAATTTGAAATCGCTGCCAAAGTTGAGGGCGGGCGATATGAGGTAGTCGTTGTTGCCACCATCGACGGTGAGGTCGACCAGCATCTTGCTGCCCGAGAAGGGCATCACATCGGGGTAGGTGCCGGTTGAGGGTGACGTCTTTGACGGATTAAACACGATGAAGGCCATTTTGCTGCCCTGGTTGGGAAACGAGGCGGATGTCCAGGTGTAGGTGTCGGCATTGTCGGCATCGATATACTGCCAACCGATGCTGCCGGCAGAGTTTACGGCAAAGTCGGGGTGGCTTTCAAAGTCGTCGAAATAGCCGTTGATGGGCTCTGGGTTGTTCCAGCGCAATGAGACGGCCTTGTTGTTTACGGCCTCGAGCGTTGGCACAATCTTGGCAAGCGTCTGGCTCTTGGCCGTGGCATTGGTCTGTGCTTTGGCACTGGCATACTGCGCCACGGCAGGGGGCGGCGCCACGTGCTGCGGCTTGACCTTCTCGCCCGACGGCTGCGCCCACAGCGGGGTGGCAAGCAGCAGGAGTATGCCTGAAAGTATATGTTTCATTGTTGCTATTATTATTTGATGGAGTGAGAGAGAATGGAAACGCGCTGATGCGCCTCAAATACCATTCTGTGTCAACCTATTTAACTATCACTACGCCTTCGTAGCCATCGACCCGCACGGCAGCCGATGTGGCGGTGGGCACAAAGGTGGCGAGCACACGGCCGTCGGTGGCATAGAGTGTAACGTGGCGTCCGGGCTGCAAACCGGCTAGGCGCACCATGCCGGCAGTGCAGAGCGCACGCACGGGAGTGAGTGTGTGGCCGCGCTGGGCCTCAACATTGGTCACGGCCGTAGGGTCGTAGGTGTAATAGGCCGGGGCCGAGGTGTCGTAATAGAGTATGCCGTCGCCCGCCGTCACAAGGAAGCGGTAGCGGCCCGTGTTGAACTCGCCCGGAGTGGTGGGGGCTATGACCATGCTTGTGGCGGTGGTGCCGCCCTGGGCCAGGGTGTCAAGTTTCACACCATCGTTGTAGGTAATGCTGAAGTTGGCTATGTTGACAAGGCGTCCGCCAAAGTTGCAAGTCATGCGCAGGCGCTTGTAGCTCTTGCCCTTCATGTGGGCTGTGAGGTCAACGCTCTGTCCGTCGGCATCGACACTGTTGATGCGTTGCAACTCGCCAATGCGTGTCCACGTGTGGCCATCATTGGTGCCCTCAACACTGAAGGTTGACTCGCCGCGCGGACCGCCCGACATGAGCACATACTGCACATTGGTGATGCCCTCGGGGAAGTCTACCGTTTCGACAGTGCCGCTGCCGGTAAAGCGCAGCACGCCGGTGCCAAGTGTGACCTCGCCCACGGCCTCGTCTACATCGCTTTCGGGCAGGTATTTGGCAGACACTACGGGCTCGTCCGTCTCCTTATAAAAGTCGAGGAAGTAGGTTGACGCATTATTGACCGGTGTCCACTCGGCCTTGAGGTTGTCGCCGTCACGGCCGAAACTGGTGATTGAGGGCGTTTCGAGGCGCTGTGTGAGCATCACGCCCCACAACCACAATGAATACTGCATGCGCTCCGAGGTGCACACAAGGGCTACGTAGATGTCCTTGCCGGCAAAGTCGGACAGGTCGACCTCGTCGAGGGCCAGCGAACCGAACTGGTCGGCCAGCGAGAACTGCTTTACAAGGTGGAAGTCCTCAACATTGCGCGACTTGGTTGACACGTATACGTCGAGCTTTTCAACGTATGAGGGGTCCATCACGCCACGCTCTACATAGAGGGCGCCGCGCTCGGGCACGTGCATCTTTTCGGATATGAGCCAGTCGTTGGCATTGTTCCAGTAGTCGGCGTTGTACACCATGGCCTGCATGCTGGCATCGTAAACCCAGGTGTTGTTGTCGTTGTTTTGGTCGACCACGCGCCAGCGGCTCAGTGAGCCATCGTCGTCAAGCTCGTCGAACATGAGCTGTACTGGTGCTTGCAGCACTTTGTGCTCAGTGCGCACGGGTATGGAGGCGCCCAGCACGGTGGTGCCGTCGGCCATCTTCATGTAGGCACGCACATAGAAAAGACCCGCATCGTAGAGGCCGCTGATGGTGGTCTCGATGTTGTCGGCTGTGGGCACTACCACCTTGTGGCTCATGTCGTCAGCATCGGCCAGGGTGGGTTCTTCGGTCATGTCGCTCCACACAAAGCCCATTTCGGCCACGTCCTGTGCCAGATGGCCTACCTTGGCTTTTACCTTGAACGAGGTGTCGGTGATGTCGGCATAGTCGACGGGTATGGTCTTGATGCTCGAGAGTTCGCCCGAACCGCCGTTGACCTGGAAACTGACAAGGCCGCCCTCCTCGCGTATGTTGGTGATGGGGGTGCGCAACTTGTCGCCCAGCCAGTTTTGGTAATCGGTAAACTCGGTGGTGCCGGTGGTGCCGGGATAGGTGTCGCCCTTGCGGGTGTTGTCATCGTCAATGCCGTCGGCCGGCACAATGTACATGCAGCGGTGGCGGGCATTGTTGTTGGGGCCGTTGACGCTCCAGTACTTTGTCACCATGTCCTTGGTGTAGTCGTAATGGTAGATGAGCAGGCCGTGGTAGGGTATGTAGGCGTCCCAACCGGTCTTTTGACGATTTTCGAACACGTACCACTCAAAGCCGTCGGCCTCGGACAGGCCGGGCTGCGCATCAACATAGGCAGCGGTGTTGGTGGCCACATTGTCGAGTGTGACGTCCTCGGCCTTGTCGAGCTGCTTGAAGTCGGACTTTTTCATCCAGCCCATTTGCAGGCGCTCAAAGGCCATGAGGCCGGCCGGGGTGCGGCTGTTGTTGTTGTAACTGCCCGAGGCGTAGAGGCTGTAGGCGCCGGGGTTGATGCCGATGCCGCCGTCGTAGTCGTCGGTGTCGTACATATCCTTGAGGCCGAGTATGTGGCCAAACTCGTGTACAAAGGTGCCGATACCGTCCATCTCGGTGCCGGTGGCGCCCACAAGTTCGGCCGATACCGAATAGTTGTTGACAGTGATGCCGTCAACCTTTACCGAGAGGTCGCCATCGTCGGTTATGAGGCGGTAGGAGTGTGGCCACATGTCCTTGTCGTCGCCCGACGAGGCCTGGCTGTAACCGCCTATCACCACGTTGATGTTGTCCATATAGCCATCGCCGTCGTTGTCGAACTGTGCAAAGTTTATTTCGGGGTGATCGGCCTTGGCCTTCTGCACGGCCTCAACCACTGCGGCCTGGGGATTGACGTCGTTGCCGGTGCCGCCATAATCGGCAGCATAGTAGGTGCGCTCATGGTCGAGCGTGTAAGGCCCGAGCACGGTGAAGTTTGGCACGAACTGCCCCATGGAGTTGTCGCGGTAGTAGTCCTTGACAGAGCCTGTGCCGCCACTGACGCTATAGTTGTGCTCGTTGAGCCAACGGTCGAAGTCGTCGGCCGTAAAGTTGAACTCGCCGTCGCTGTACTTTACCAGCACTACCAGGTACTGGCTTTCCTTGGCCTGGCCCGTGGCGGCGTCAACCTGGCGGTTGGTCACGCTGGGCGGCAGAATTTGCTTGACGGTGAGCGGACTGCGGCGCGTGGTGAGGCTGCGCAGCCACTGGGCGTCCTTGGTGCCAATGGGGCGCAGGGTGCTGACAAACTGGCTCTCGTCGGCCGGACGCACATTGGCATTGGTGGCACGGCACGCGGTTATGCGTCGAGTGCCTTTGGCCGCATCGGTCTGCACGTACTTGAAAAAGCCGTCCTTGTCGCGCTGTATTAGAAATCCGTCGGCCGTGGTGATGTAGTGGAAGTTTTCATCGCCATGCACCCTGATTACCAGCGTCGTGCCGTCGGGCTGCCTCACGGTGACGGGCTTTGGATTGGCCTTGATGGCCCATGCCGCACCTGATGCGCCTGCTAACAGACTCGCTGCGAGCAGATACCGTAATAGGTGTTTGTTCATATATAACTATGTTATTTTGGAGATTTGATTGTAACGGGTTGACAGATTAACGGGTTGACGGGCTAAAGAGCAAGCATTCTTGCTCTTTAACCTGTTAACCCGTCGACCTGTCAACAGTTACACGTTGCTTATTTCACAGATATCTTGACAGACTTGCCGCCTTGGGTGCGTACCACGTAAATGCCCTTTGGCACATTTACGCTGCCCTGGCCGTTGGCCACGATGCGGCCGGTGAGGTCGAACACGCTCACGGGGTCGCCATTCACGGCCTCGATGCGGCCGCCGTTTACACTGATGGCGCCATTGGCCTTGACTGCACCGATGGCCTCGACCACTGCCTTCTCGAAGGTGAGGGTGGCTGCTGTGCCTTCATTGGCCTGGTTCACCTTTATCAGATAAGTGCCAGCCTTGTGGGTTTCGCCGTCCACATTGTAGGTCAGTTCGGTGTAGGCCTGGTGGGTGCTTTCGTCGTAGCCGTTGGTTGAATAGGCCACAGCCGGTGTTGATGGCACACCGCTGCCGTCGGTGGCATACAGTTCGGCATACATGGTGTTGCCGGCCTCGGTGGCAAGCTTGAACTCGCCTTGTGCCAGGTCTACGCGATACCAATGTACATCGCTGTAACTTGATGCGCCAAAGGTGTAGCTGCCCGGTTCGAGCGTGATGGGCTTTGAGGCATCGCTGCCGGCCTCAATCTCGCTCTTGCTTATGGTGACGGGGGTGTCGCCATAGGTTTCGAACACCTCGAGAATGTACTTGCCGGGCTTTACGTCCAACCCATTTACCACATACTTCAGCGCGCACGACTGCGTGCCGGTGGTGTAGTCGTAGTTGCTGCTGGCATAGGCCACGGGGTTGCCAGTGGCTTTGCCATCGCCATCGGTGGCATAGAGGTTTGAACCAAAGTAGGTGTTGGCGCTGCCATCAACTGATGTGATGTTTAACACGCATGGCTCGTCTATCTCGATGCTGTACCACAGGGGAGTGGTGCGGCTGGCCTTGCCAAAGGTGTAGTTGCCATCGGTCAACTTGATGGGGTTTGAGGCGTCCTCGCCGGGCAATGGGTCGGCAATGACAAACGACAGGTGCTTGCCCTTCTGCGCATCTTTGAGCACAAGGTTGACGTACACCACATCGCCGGCCTTTACAAATACGCTGCCCGAATAAACGTCTCCGGAGGTTGTGCCGGTTTGTACCGAGCCCTTGAAATTTTGCAGTGTGCCGTCCTTGCCCACCTTGACAAGCAACTGGTTGTTGCCCGAGCCGCTCGACATGTCGGTTGTGATGGTGAGCTTGCCCGACTTGGGGGCTACATAGCTGTACCAGCGGTCGAAGGCCTTCTGCGGCAGCGCCACGCTCACAGAGTCGTAAGCTGCTGCGGGAACTGCTACCTCAATGGGGTTGTCGGCTGACTCGCCCTTGGCAAAGTCTGTCAGCGAGAGGTCGAAGGTGGTAGCTGACTTCATGCCTGTGAACTTGATGAGGTATTGCTTGCCGGCCTGTACCTTGGTCTTGGTGACGGTGGCCAACTTTACGGCATCGTAGTTGGTGCTGCTGTTGGGATAGGTGGGGAAGGTTACATCGATGAACACCTCGGTGTCGATGTTGAGCCAACCGCTCTTGGCCGGGGTGTAGCTGTAATACTTTTCGATGCCACTGGCCAGCTCGTTCTCGCCATCAACTGCGGCTATGGGGTCGGTGGCCACATCGCCAGGACTTACGGCGTCGAGCGAGTAGTTGAAGGCAAAGCCATTGGTGCCCTCGTCGCACTGCCATGCTATGATGTAGGTGGTTTCGGCAGGGTTTTCAACATACTGGCGGAAACCTGTGCGGCCTGTCACCATGGGCGAATAGCTGCCCCACTGCTGGTTGTAAAGGTAGGCGTTGGTGTTGGTGCCCGACGCGGCATCAGAAATGCCCTTGGGGGCATTGACATTGATGTAATACTTGCCAGCCGGCACAACCAACTTGTAGTAATAGGTGCCGTTGCTCTCGGGCACGGTTTGGGTGCCGCCATTGCTGTCGAGGGCAATAGGATTGTCGAAGGTGTCGCCTGCCTTGGCTGCCTCGATGGTCATGTCGAAAGTTTCGTCGGCATCGGTGGCATAGGCCTTTTCAATGCAAACATAATATGTCTGGTTGGCCTGTGTGGCAAAACGCAACGCAAACTGGCCCGACACGGAGGCTGCGGGTGTTTCGGAGGTTATCTGGTAGGCATCGCTATACACCTTGATTGTGCCGCCGGGCAAACCTGCCTCGGAGCTGATGACGCCAAATCCTGCTTTGTCTGCCGTAAACTTGTACCAGTACTTGCCGGTTTCCTTGGGCAGGGTGTTGGCACCGCTGACGGCCTCGAACGGAAGGTCGTAGCTTGAGCCTTGTTTCATCACCACCTCTTCAAAGGAGGCATACAAGGGGTTGCTGGCTTCGCAACTTATATAATAGGTCTGGCCGGCCTTGACGTTGAGCTTGCCTTCGTAAGTGGTCGTATAGGTGGTTTGGTTGTAGTTGCTTGTCAAGTCGAAGCTCTTGGGCTCGCCGTTCTCGCCTTCGCGCACCTTGGCGTTGGCCACATAGCCCTCGAAGGACATTTTAAGCACATCGTCGGCTTGCGCGGTATACTTTATATAGGTGGGCAGCGGGGTTGACGACCAATATTGGTACTGCTCGTTATATATGCGTTCGCAGTTGACGGGCACCACAAAGCGCTCCTTGGTGGCCTCGATGGCGGTGGTTATGCTTGAGCCGTCCACATTGGCGTCCTTTACCGAAGCCGTGAATTTGAGTTCCTTGGTGTTAATGCGCGCAATGACGTATATGGTCTGGCCGGCCTTGACGGGAATGATAGTTGTCATGCCGTTGTCCGCACTGATGTAGGGCAGTGTGTTGCCTGTTGTGCCGTCAACACTTGCTGTAAAGGAGCCGCCACCACTTTCGTTATTCTTGGTAATGGTTAACAACTGTCCCTTGCCGTCGGAGGGTGCAGTATACTTGAAGTAAACCGTTGTTTCCTTTGCCTCGTCCTGGGTAAAGGTGTTTTCGCCTGATGCTATCAGGTCCTTAGCCGTTTCGGCTGTGGTCTGAGCATTTGCACACAGGGCTGCGAGCCCCATCATGCCAACGAGTAATGGTCTTTTCATAAGCATATAGAATTTTGAATATTGTTGTCTGTAACACTTTGATACCGCAAATATAAGGCTACATGACACGTATTTGCAAAAATTAAGGGGGATATAAAGGGGAGGGTATCCCTGAGCTTGTATTTCAGCACAATGGCATAACTCGTTCATTCACAAGTGTTTTATAGTTGTAACGTGCAGCCAACCGTAGGGGATATATGTTAAGATTTACAGTGACGTGGCGGCGTTATTTTAAGAATTACCATTTGAACAGAATAGCGCGCCTAACATATCAAAGTGTAATATTTACTTCTTTTTGAATTACAACTCGCAAAAAGTGCCTATATTTGTCACAGGAATGCTTTCTACGGCCGAAAAAGCGCAAAAAAGGCCGTTTTCATCGGTAAAATAACTTGATATGACACAACAACCCAACACTTGCCACATAACACTTTGGGCCAAGTGGCTGGCCACTCGCATCACACTGCTGTGCGCTCTGTGCCTGGCGGTGTGCCACGCTGTGCCCGCACTGGCTGCCACAAGCGACAAGGCCCGCCAACTGGTGCGGCAGGCAGCCAATGCCGCCGTGCACAAGGATTACCGCCAATCGTCAGCGCTGCTTTTCAAGGCCCGCAGCGAGGCCGAGGCGGCTGCCGACTACGACCAACTGTTCTGGGTATACACTAACTTGGGCATTAACCAAGCGGAATTGCTTAACTATGCCGATGCGTTGCAACACTTTACCAAAGCGTATCAGATTGCTACCGAGCACCTTGACGAGCGGCGGGTGCTGAGCATTCGCAACAACATTGCCGGCCTTTACATGATGAACCACGAACAGAACAAGGCTCTGGCTGAGTACATCAAAATATATACGGACATCAAAGGCAGCACCGACAGTGTGTTTACTGGCGGGTGTGCGCTTAACATTGCCACTCTGCTCACCGACAAGCACCAATATGCCCAAGCACGGCCTTACATGGAGCAGGCCGAACTGCTGCTCGGGCGCTATGCCGAGAACCGCGCTGCGCTTGTGACCCTGCGCACCGACTACTTGCTCGGTACGGGCAACACCGAGGGGGCTTACCGCCTGGTGGCAGACGCCCAAACGAAATACCCCGCATTGCAGCACAATGCAGACATTCTGTATCTGCGGGCACGCACGGCCCTGATGCGTGCGCTTGCCGACGAGGCTGTGGCGCAAGGGCGCCTGGCTCTGGCTCAGCCTGGGATTGATTTGTCGATGAAAAGGGCTATTTTCGAACTTCTGTCGCAAGCATACAGCATGCAGCAATGTTACGAGCAGGCGCTTGCTTGCAAGGATTCGGTGGTGGCGGTGAGTGATGCTCTGTCAAACCTTACGGGGCAAAAGCTCTACGAGGCACGTCAAATTCAGTTTGATATATGGCAAAAACAACAAGAGATTGACAATTATAAAAAGCGACACGCGCTTGAAATGGCGCTACTTGTTGTGGTGCTGATAGCCAGCGGTGCGTTGGTGTGGGCCTTGGTGGTTAAAACAAAGAATGCGCGCCAGCAACGCAAACTGGCACACATGGAACTGGAGCACGAACAAGTACAGCGCGAGGCGCTGCAGCAAAAGCTGGCTAACGAACAGGCTGAACAGGAGCAGAGCCGGCGCACCATCGAACAGCGCAGCCGCGAACTGATGTCTAAAGCCATGCAGGCGGCTAACCGCAACGACTCGCTGCGCGAACTGCTGCACACGCTCGAAACAGACAGCGGACTCGACCTTGACAAACGGCCCGAACTGAAACGCACACTGGCAGCCTTGCGCCACCAACTTGACTCGACGGTGGAGTGGAAGGACTTTACTACTTACTTTGAACAGACTAACGGACAGTTTCTGCAGCAGCTCAAACACCTGCACCCTACCCTCACCGCCAACGAACTGCGCTACTTGTCGCTGGTGTATATCAATCTGTCGTCGAAGGAGATTGCCTTGCTGCTTAACATCACGCCCGAATATTGTAAGAAAAAGAAACAACAAGTGGCCCGCAAAATGGGGCTTACCGACCCACGCACGCTCTACGCTTACTTGACGAGCAGCGAGGTTATGGGGTGAAGAAACGGCCACATGACAGTTTTTTGTCATTTTGCCTGCACTCTGCACTTTTTACCTGCACTGCACTGATTATCAATGCGTTACAGAGTGCAGGTAAGTCTGCATTTTGCCTGCACACTACCTGCACTTGCCTACAATCTTTCTACACTTACTTGCACTTGCTTGCACTTTTGTCTGCACTTCTTACACTTTATCTACACTTACTTGCACTCGCTTGCATTTTGTCTGCACTTTCTTGCACTCACTTGCATTTTATCTACACTTACTTGCACTCGCTGACACTTTGTCTGCACCCGCTTACACACTTACATACTGGCATAAATACGCACGTTTTTTACACAAATACGTGTAAAGATATAAGTATAATTGTGCTTCGGCCATGCCTGGTAGCGCGTTCACTTATGATTGTTGGCGTTGCCTGCATTGGGCGGCAGGCGTGCCGGTTGCTCCAACTGAAATTTCTCTCCCCCGTAACAGGACAGCCACGGTGCTACAACCATCTTGTCGCACACACTACTGTGTGGACTAACCATAGTGTCCTCGTTTTTGCTTCTGTTGGCAGAACAACTAAAGGCGAGCCACTCAGTTCCTGTGTAGCGCAGAGTGCAAGTGTGTAGTATAGAGTGTAAGTGTGTAGGCAAAGTGCAGGTATACCTACACTCTGCAACGCATTGATTATCAACGCAGTGCATGCAAAAAGTGCAGAGTGCAGACAAAATCAACAAATTCAATCTTTGGAGGGCATGCAAGCAAAGACGCAAGTAAAGACGCTACCACAAAAAGATACCAAAATAACACTACCTCTAATGGAGGCGACGCGTCTCGCGTCGGGGAAAGATGCAACTGTAATTTAGTAGCGTTTGTATGCTTTTCCTGTCATTATCCCGACGCGAGACGCGTCGCCCCCATTAGAGGTAGCGTTTGATGATAGCGTTTGATGCCAATTTTGCACGGACTATGCCACAATTATGGCACGGGGTCGTAACCACTGCCGCCCCAGGGGTGGCAACGCAATATGCGTTTGACAGCCAGGTACAAGCCCTTCAATGGTCCGTACTTTTGCAACGCCTCAACTGCATACTGCGAACAAGTGGGCGTAAAGCGGCAAGCTGGCGGCAGCATGGGCGAAATATAACGCTGATAGAAGCGTATGGGCAATATGAGCAAGCGTGTTATCATGGCAATGCGATGTTTTCCCTAATTCGGCGTAACGCCACCTCCATGCGGGCACTCACAATGTGCGACGGCACAGGGCGGTCAGACAGCCATATAAAGGCTATGTGCAGCGCCTTATCGTTGGGCAATGCCTCGACAAGCTGGTGCTTTTGCAAACGATATGCCTCACGCAGCTGGCGCTTGGCGCGATTGCGGTCTACGGCATGCTTGAAGTGGCGCTTCGACACGCTGAGCAGCACTTTAGCCTGCGGACCGCTGCCGGCATAGGGCAACATGCGGTATGTCACACGCAAGGGGTAAACGCTCATTGAGCGGCTGCCTGCGGTGAACAGAGCGTCAATCTCGGTTTTCAAACACAAGTGCTCGGGTTTGCGAAAGGTAAAACGTTTTGTCATAATAGCCATATTCATTCATTTAATAGCCTCATTCATTTGTAAGTCAGTGCGCGCCGTGTGCGCTGCCGGGCCCCGTATGATGGTTCGTACAACTAACTTAAAAAGGCATGAGCCCACTCGCCCTACGGGGCTGTTGTGAAGTCATGCCTTTTGTTGTGTATGTGTTGTTATACTGTGCGTAGTATATTACTATTTGTTCTCTCCGAGATATATCTCGATGGCAGCCGTCATTGAGCGTGCCTGAGGCGTGGGGGCAAAGAGGTCGCAGCGCAAGCCAGCCTCTTCAATAGCCGCTTTTGTTACACCGCCAAAGCAGGCCAAGCGCTTGTCGCCCTGTTTGAAGTCGGGGAAGTTCTCAAGCAACGACTTCACGCCGGCAGGGGTAAAGAGCACGATCATGTCAAAGTCAAAATCCTTGTCCTTGGGATAATCGTTGGTCACGGTACGATACATCACGCATTCGGTGTGCTTGAGCTTTTTCTCATCGAGCATACGGGCCACATCGTCGTTGTGCACGTCCGACAATGGCACGAGGTAATTTTCCGTCTTGTGTTTGGCCATTACCGTTACCAACTCGGGCCAACGACCTGTGCTGCCAAAGAACACCTTGCGCTTGCGATACTGAACATACTTTTGAATGTAAAGGGCAATAGCCTCCGACAATCCGAAATATTTCATATCCTCGGGCAAAACTACACGCATCTCCTTGCAGAGAGTGAAGAAAAAGTCCACAGAGTGGCGTGAGGTGAACACAATGGCCGAGTGGTCGAGAATTTGAATTTTTTGCTGGCGGAACTCACGCGCGGTGAGGCCTTCGACCTTTATAAAGGGGTGGAAAGTAAATTCCACGTGTTCTTTGTTTGCAATCTCGAAGTAGGGAGATTTTTCGGAAGTAGGTTTCGGCTGCGAAACAAGAATCTTCTTGATCATGACTACTTTTTAGTTCAGCATAGCGGCCGCTCAAGACCGCGGATTTTGTATCGTTAATTAGTTAATTGTTAACAGGAAGTTGCACGCGTAAATCAGTGCGCGGAACAATATGAATAGGGGTGCTATTTCAAGGGTGCAAAAGTACAAAAAAAGATGCACCCAGCCCAGTGTGTAACTGAAAAATATGCGTGAGCACTTGTACAACAGCAGCATTTTGTCAATTATGAGTATGCAAAAGAAGCTTATAAACATATTATGCATACTAAGGTCGAAATACACCACCAACAATGCCACTGGCAGCAAGGCAAGACCAAGCCCGAGCACACACAGCATGTACGACTCAGCCCATTGCTCGTTTTGCTTGCGTTCGAAAAAGATGTGGTTGACAAAGGCGTAAACTGCCATTTTGAACAAGAAGTACACACAGCACAGCCCCACACTCACGCCCAGCACCTTGTAGGGCGAGAGTTGGTTGAACACCTGCGCCTGGTAATCCTGCGTGTAGTCGAAGAACAGAATGCCTAACACAAAGCAGGTTTGGAAGATAAGGAACAGCTGCCCGCGCATTTCGGTCTGCGTGCGCTCGGCAAACAGATTTTCGCGCTGACGGTGATGGAAGAAGTCCTTCACCTGATGGCGCAGGTAATGGCGCGAACGCGAAATAACCCACACCACGAGGAAGAAGCTCACCATCAGCACAATGGTTACAAAGCTGTCGGTGCGAAACAGATAGGGCACGGGGTCGCCCGCTATGCCCGATGTTTTCAAGCCCACGAGCGAGTTCTTTTTTACGCCCGCCACACTGTCGAGTTGTTGCACAAACGCATTCTTAGGCATATAGGTGAGCGCATGCTCCCAATAGTCGCTTTCAAGCGCAACGGGCTTCATTTCGAGCGGCTGTCCTGCTGGCAACGGGCGCATCTGGCGCGGGTCGGGCGGCAAGGTGTCTGCCGGAACTTCTTTTTTATGCCGGGGCTGGTATTTGCGCACACTACCCTGCCCGCTCTCAACCTCAAGAGCGGATTCCATGTCGGTGTGTGTCACCAACGAGTCGGTTGTTGTTATTTTTGGCATGCTATGAGTGATGTGCAAATGTATGGTTACAAGCTGAAAATGCGCCAAACTGGTGCTCGAATTTAGCTGACATGAATTGGTGCTGCGTTAACCCATGAGAGGTGTTTGGGAGCCTGCTTACATGGCAGCAAACTTGCGCACCGACTTGTCCCACAGCGGTGTAGTCTGTGCCAACTGCAGGGCTTCGGCCGGTGTGGCAGCCACTTGCCAGATGGCGGTGTGCTGGCTGCGCATAAATTGCTCGTCGACGGCACGCTGCAACTGTTGCAACAAGGGGTCGTAATAGCCCCCGGTGTTGAGCACCACTATGGGCTTGAGATACAGGCCGAGCTGCTTCCACGTAATGATTTCGAGCAGTTCCTCAAGCGTGCCTACCCCACCCGGCAGGGCTATGCAGGCATCGCTCATTTCGGCCATGAGCTCTTTGCGGCGGTGCATGTTGGGCGTCACCTCCAGACGTGTCATGCCCGTGTGCTGCCACCCTTGGTCTACCATAAATTGAGGTATTACGCCCACGGCCTTGCCGCCATTGGCAAGGCAAGCGTCGGCACAAGCCCCCATCAATCCTGTGCGGCCCGCACCATTCACCAGTGTGTGGCCGCCCAAGGCAATAAGGCGGCCCAGTTCGTGGGCCGCCTTTATATACGTCTGCGGCACTTGGCCGCTTGATGCGCTATATACTGTAATTTGCATTAAGTAGGTGTTCAAAATTAGTTTATATAATCATGCTCAGAATTAGTCGATATGCCTTGGCGCATTCTTTCGCCCATAAACATAGGTTCCATCGGTCACGTAGCCCGCTACGCTCCCTTTTCAACCTATGTTTCTGAACTTTTTCGTTTAGCCAAATGAGCAAAAGAAAGCCTGCTTTCGTTTTGCCATGGCGAGAAAAAGTGCGCGAAAGCGAACGAAATACTGCACCAATTCATATCAACTAATTTTGAGCACCTACTTACAATCCAAATTCTTTCTTAATCTCGTCCACCTTGTCGAGTTTTTCCCAAGTGAAGAGTTCCACCTGCATGGTCTTTTCGTCAGCCTTGCCCTCGTTAAAGGTCTTGCTCACCAGCTCGGGGGTACGACCCACATGGCCATAGCTTGCAGTTTCTTCGTAAATAGGCTGGCGCAACTTGAGGTCCTCTTCAATGGCTGCCGGACGCAAATCGAACATTTTGCCAATGATTTGGGCTATCTCGCCATCGGTCTTGTTTACATGGCTGCGTCCATAAGTGTCCACATATATTGATATAGGCTCTGCCTTGCCAATGGCATAGCTCAGCTGTACGAGCATTTCGTCGGCCACGCCGGCAGCCACCATATTCTTGGCAATGTGTCGCGCAGCGTATGCTGCCGAGCGGTCTACCTTCGAGGGGTCTTTGCCTGAGAAGGCGCCACCGCCGTGTGCGCCCTTGCCACCATAGGTGTCTACTATAATCTTGCGACCCGTAAGGCCCGTGTCGCCATGAGGACCGCCAATCACAAACTTGCCCGTGGGATTGACGTAGTATTTGATGTTACCCTTGTGGAAAAGGGCTTTAATTTCGGGAGTATGGACACGCTCGTCTATCACACGCGGAATGAGTATCTCCTCCACGTCTTTTTGTATGCAAGCCTGCATCTGGCGGTCGGCCTCCTCTTGCGATCCAGCCTCAGCAGCACTGATAAACTCGTCGTGCTGGGTGCTCACCACAATGGTGTCGATGCGTTGTGCCACATTGTTGTCGTCATACTCTACAGTCACCTGGCTCTTTGAGTCGGGACGCAAGTAGGTCATCACCTTGCCCTCGCGGCGTATTTCGGCCAGCACATACACGATGTCGTGGGCCAGCGAGAGCGGCAGCGGCATGTAAGTGTCAGTTTCGTTATTGGCATAACCAAACATCATGCCCTGGTCGCCGGCACCTTGTGCCTTGCGGTCGATGTTGTTGTCGGCCCCTTTGCGGTCTACACCGCGGTTGATGTCGGCACTCTGCTCATGAATGGCGCTGAGTATGCCACAGCTCTCTGCCTCAAACTTGTATTCAGCTTTGGTGTAGCCAATGCGTGCAATGGTGTGGCGCACCACGTTCTGCAAGTCAACGTAGGCTTCGGTCTTTACTTCTCCTGCCACAACCACCTGTCCGGTGGTCACGAGCGTTTCGCAAGCTACTTTCGAGTTGGGGTCGTATGCCAGCAACTGGTCAAGCACGGCGTCAGATATTTGGTCTGCCACCTTGTCGGGGTGTCCTTCCGACACCGATTCGGACGTAAATAAATATCCCATGATATTGTGTGAGAATAAATAGTTAAAACACAAAACAGCCTGCTTTCGCATAACGGAAACAGGCAAGGCAGAACTCAGCTAAAATGTTTTGCAATTCGCGAGGTGTGTGCGCCAGCGTTTGTAGCCCATAGCGCCCATTGCGCAGCCCGCAGCCACACATCACGAGTTTTAGCATTGTTTTTGAGAGGTTGCAAGCAGCCAAATCTGTCCTCTGTTGTTTCGCTAATAAAACTTAGTTAGTAGGGACGATCGGGCTCGAACCGATGACCTCTGCAATGTGACTGCAGCGCTCTAAACCA
>ENA-ORMX01000878-ORMX01000878.1-human-gut-metagenome-genome-assembly--contig:-NODE-878-length-21609-cov-3.672126_pt1 | contig 21609 bp, 13 predicted proteins | sample MGYA00242108_ERZ509007 | MGnify/ENA primary metagenome ERZ509007 (study PRJEB26280, sample SAMEA2338745) | human gut metagenome | biome: human gut; feature: human-associated habitat; material: faeces...
AAATAAAAATGACTGTTGGAAGCACGACGATAAAAGTAAACTTAAAAGAACAAGAAGAGCCTAAAACAGCTATAGTTCCAAGCACACAAGCTTTTATTGAATTAGTTCAAGAAAAGGTACAAGATGGAAATGAAATAACATTAATACAAGAAAAGCCAAGTGTATTTTTATCTATTGCAGATAAGGCATTTTCAATATTGCCAACAATTTTAATGCTAGTATTATTTGTATTATTAATACAAATGCAAGGTCTTGGAGATAAAGGAAAAGTATATGAAGCAGATGAAGATGATGTAAAAACGACATTTGATGATGTTGCGGGCCTTGATGAAGAAAAGCAAGAAATGATAGAAATTGTAAATTTCTTAAAAAATCCAGACGAATTCTATAAAATGGGAGCAAAAATTCCAAAAGGTGTTCTACTGTGTGGACAACCAGGAACGGGTAAAACTCTTATAGCAAAAGCAATAGCTGGAGAGGCAGATGTTCCATTTATTTCTATGAGTGGTTCTGAATTCACAGAAATGTTTGCAGGACTTGGAGCATCAAGGGTTAGAAAATTATTTGATAAAGCTAAGAAAATGGCCCCAGCAATAATATTTATAGATGAGATTGATGCTATAGGTTCAAAGAGGTCTGATGGAAGCACAGCAGCTGATAATGATAATAATCAAACACTAAATCAATTATTGGTTGAAATGGACGGATTTGATTCTGAACATACTGTAATATTATTAGCAGCAACAAATAGACCTGATATGCTTGATCAAGCACTATTAAGACCAGGAAGATTTGACAGACAAATAACTATAGGTCTTCCAGATATGAAAGGAAGAGAGGCTATATTAAAAATCCATGCTAAAGATAAAAAGTTAGCAGACGATGTTGATTTAAAGACAATAGCAGGAGATACGGCCGGTTTTACGGGTGCTGAGCTAGAAAATATATTAAATGAAGCAGCAATAATTGCAACAATAAATAAAGAAAAGGCAATAACAAATAAAGATATAGATGATGCTTTAAAGAAGGTTACTGTTGGTGTAGAAAAACATAGTAGAATAATGTGTATATAACTAACGGAGGAAAATACAATGGATAATTCAGAAAAAACTTTAGATCAGCTTGTTGCTCTTTGCAAGGGTAGAGGTTTTGTTTACCCGGGTTCAGAGATTTACGGCGGTCTTGCAAATACATGGGATTACGGCCCACTCGGTGTTGAACTTAAAGAAAATATCAAAAAAGCCTGGAGAAAGAAATTTATTCAGGAAAACCCATATAATGTAGGGCTTGACAGTGCTATTCTTATGAACCCACAAACTTGGGTTGCATCAGGCCACCTCGGCGGATTCTCCGACCCGCTTATGGATTGCTGTGAATGTAAAACAAGGCACAGAGCAGATGATTTGATTGAAAGCTTTGACGGCACAAATGTTGCCGGCTGGAGCAATGAGGAAATGTCTGCTTATATTAAGGAGCATAACATTCCTTGCCCAAATTGCGGTGCGCATAATTTTACGGATATTCGCCAATTCAACCTTATGTTTAAAACTTTCCAGGGTGTAACAGAGGATGCAAAAGACGAAATTTATCTTCGCCCTGAAACTGCACAGGGTATTTTTACAAACTTTGCAAATGTGCAGAGAACTACAAGAAAGAAAATTCCTTTTGGTGTAGCACAGGTAGGTAAATCATTCAGAAACGAAATTACTCCGGGCAAATTCATCTTCCGTGTAAGAGAATTTGAGCAAATGGAGCTTGAATTTTTCTGTGCACCGGGTACAGACCTTGAGTGGCACGCATATTGGAAAGAATACTGTATGAATTTCTTACTTAACCTTGGTATAAGAAAGGAAAACTTGCGTTTCAGGGATCACTCACCTGAAGAACTTGCATTCTATTCAAATGCAACTGCCGATATTGAATTTGTATTCCCATTCGGTTGGGGTGAACTTTGGGGTATTGCAGACAGAACCGATTATGACTTAAAGCAACATATGGAACACAGCGGTGAAAGTATGGAATATATGGACCCAATCACAAACGAAAAATACGTTCCGTATTGTATTGAGCCGTCACTTGGTGCAGACAGAGTTGCACTTGCATTCCTTGTTGAGGCATATGACGAAGAAGAACTTGAGGGCGGCGACACAAGAGTTGTTATGCACTTGCATCCGGCGCTTGCACCGATAAAGGCTGCCGTTCTTCCGCTTTCAAAGAAACTTGACGAAGGTGCAACAGCTGTATACGAACAGCTTTCAAAGAAGTTCAACTGTGAATATGACAATGCAGGCTCAATAGGTAAGCGTTACAGAAGACAAGACGAAATCGGTACACCGTACTGTATCACATATGACTTCGATTCAGCAGAAGATAACTCGGTTACAGTCCGTGACAGAGATACAATGGAACAGGAACGTGTAAAGATTGCTGATTTAAAGGCATATTTCGCAGACAAATTTACATTTTAATATGTGAGAGGAATCGCCATGAAATGTCCGAAATGTGGTCAGGAGTATGAGGGCAGTGCCTGCCCGAATTGTGAACCGGGACCAGAGATTATCGTCAATAATGCAGATTATCTGAGGAGAAAAGAGGCGTATGAAAAGAAGCAGGCTGAAAAAGAGTCTGCTTCTTCTCACACAGACAAGCCGCAGAAAGAATCGGAAGAGGAAAACGCCGATGACCGCAGAGCAGTAAAAAAGAAGCCACAGGAACAGCCGGAGTATGAGGAAATCGATTATCTGGGTATGATGAAAAAGGTGTATGATACCGGAAAAGAAGCAGCAGGCAGTGCCGCAGAGGAGCTAAAGAAACGAAAAGGCTTTTTTAGCAGATACCGGAAACGGATTATCGCGGCAGTGCTGGTTGTATGTGTACTGGCAGGCGGCGGATTTGGCATTTACAAGCTTGCTTCCCGTAAAAATTATGTGCTTTATATGAGTTCCGGTGCAAAGATTTACAATGTTGCAGGGCTGGAAAATAATTATGTGTGTGAAAATAAGCAGGCGGTTTTTGCAGTCGATAACCGTACATTTTACACGCCGCAGTTTCCACAGCAGATTGATGCCGATGCGGTGACAAATACGCTTGCAAGCGACAACGGGGAATATTTTGCGGCAACCGTCTATGATGAGGGCAGTGCGCAGTATGCGCTGTATACATGGAAAGATGGACAGGATGCGGTACAGGTGTCTAAAAATACCTATGATAAAGATATCGGTTATATTACGAATAAAGGAAAAGTTATTTATTCCGATGTCGAGGTTGTCAATGAGGAAGGCGGACTCGGAGCTATGCAGTTATATGTATACGATGCGTCCGGAAAGCTTACACTCATAGAAGGGCAGTTAAAGGAATATTTTGTGTATGCGGCAGAAGAAAAAATTGTCTGCTACAACAAGAATAATGTATTGTATCTGTATGATTATGATGAGAATAAAAAAGAAAATGAATTATCTGACAGTGTCAGAAGCGTGTATGCAGAAAGTGCGAAGGCAGATAACTTTTTTACGGCAAAGGCAGATACGGTAAATACTTCAAAGAATGCCCATGCGCTGATTTTCAGTGACGACGGTGAGTGGTACTACTACAACATTTCAGAACAAAAGACAAAGTATATGATGCAGGAACTGTCATCTTCCGTAGAAATAATTTATGAGGAAAAGGCAGGGTATCTGTATCTTTTAGCGCCGAATAAAATTACCTATGCGGAATTGTCACAAGACGGTATTAAAGAACGTGTGCAGGTTGATACACTGCTGCAGGCAGATTATGAGTATCTTCCGGCGGATAATATACTGGTGTACATTAATGCAGACGGTACACTCTGTTACAGTGAAAAAGGAAAGAAAAGCGGGATTACATCCGGCGTCACGGCAGGAACACTCAGCAGTGTGGACAATACACAGAACGGTATTACTTATATCAAAGACGGTGTGCAGTATTATTGTGCATCGGTAAAGGGCAGTCCTGTAAAAATGTGTGAGCAGACGGAACAGACAGACACGGCATATACATTGCTGTATAAAAACAGGCTGTATTTTTACGATGCCGACGGACAGCTTTATTCCTGTGCAAAAAAAGGAAATGGGCTTGAGAAGGTTGGCGATGTCAGCCGTTTCTGGCTTGGAACAAAATATCAGTAAAACGGTAAAGTATTTAATGCAACAGTACCGGGCAGAAAGACGATAATCTGCCGGTGCGGGTGCAAAGTAAAAAAGGACGGAATCAACAGTATCTGAAACAGATTTAAGTTTCAGATACCGTGGATTCCGTTTTTTGCGGCTTATTGTATGCTGTTTTATCGTTTTTTTATCCTGCACGGTTATGCTGTATTTCTAAATCACGCGGCACCGGTAAGTTTCCGGAACATTTTAAACAGTGCATCGCCGTATGTGGCAGAAGAAACAGACTGTGCGGCAGTGATATCGACCGTGCCGATGGTCTTTCCGTCCAATGTGTATGTCAGGGTGCCGATGACGTCCCCCTCGTTTACAGGTGCTGTGACTGTTTCAGGGAGAGTCAGTTGTTTTTCGATGCTGGCGGTATCGACAGGTTCTAAGAATAAGGTCGAAAATTCTTTTGCATAGGAAAGTGAAAGCGTATCGCACCGCCCACCGGATACGGATAGGTTTGGGAGCTGCGGCATTTCAGTATCGTGATAAATGTCGCATACACTATATCCGTAATTCAGCAGCGTTACGGCATCTGAAAAACGGGTCTTACTGTCGGGAGCAGCCATGATAACGGCAATTAATTCAACACCGTCTTTATTGGCGGTTGCAGAAAGACAGCATTTGGCAAGTCCGGTAGAACCGGTCTTTAAGCCTGTTGCCCACTGATATTGTTTAATAAGCTTATTCGTGTTTGTCAGACCGAACTCACTTTCGCCTTTGCGGGTAACGTGCGTAATCGTATCCATCCAGATGGTTGAGTAATTGTGAATCTGAGGATACTGCACAATCAGTTCACGGCTCATCAGGGCAACATCCCTTGCAGTTGACATATGCCCGTCTGTATCCAGTCCGCAGCAGTTGATAAAAGTAGTGTTATTCATGCTAAGTCCTTTGGCACGCTCATTCATTTTGGCAACGAAGCCCTCCTCGCTGCCGGCAATCAGTTCCGCCATGGCAACACAGGCATCGTTGGCACTGGCAACACTGATACATTTAATCATGGTTTCGACCGTCTGTGTTTCGCCGGGTTCTAAAAAGACCTGGCTGCCGCCCATGGAAGCGGCATATTCGGATACGGTCACATCGTCGGTCAGGTTGATTTTACCGGAGTTTAATGCATCAAAAATCAGAATTAATGTCATGATTTTTGTAATGCTTGCGGGGTGTAAGACTGTATCGGCATCTTTTTCATAAATCACCTGTCCGGTGGAAGCTTCCATTAAGATGGCAGCGGGCGAGGTAATGGCAGGACCATTGTCGGAATTTCCGGCATATGTAATGCAGGGGAAAACGGAGGTTAACAAAAAACATACGGAAAGAAGTAGGGCAGTCAGACGGACTGCCGGATAAAGAAGCACAGTTTTACGCATAAGAAGCTCATTTCCGCTAAAAAGCAATTCATTTTCTTAATGCAGTATATGAAATAGACTTAATTTGTATGCTTTTGCTGTATTTTTTTGTGAAAAATAGGCAAATCTGCTTTCGGGTAGTGAAATTTGAAAAAAAATATGTTATATTTCTTATTATTGGGTTTACTAGAGCCTGTGGAGGAATAAATGAGTAGTAATGTAAAAGATGTTATTTATTCTGTTTACAGAATACGGATGAGTGATTACCGTATCATCTCGGCAGATGAAAATTTTGAGAAACTGACAGGATATACTGAAAAAGATTACAGAGAAAATCAATTAAAACATACCGATTTGATTCCGGCAGAAGATATCGTTGAATATATAGAAAAGATGATGCAGATACGCAGGAACCGGAACGAAAATATACAGGAACACCGTCTGGTAAAAAAGAATGGCGATATCATTGTAGTTTTCTGTTATGGAAAAATCTACAAAGATGAAAAGACCGGGGAAATGCAGGCACAGATTATTGTTTCAGATGTTACCGATACAGCGCCGCTTTCCCAGGTTAAAACAGAAAACAGCAGTTATATGGAAATATCAGAACATGATATGCTTACAGGTCTTTATAACCGAGGCAGTTTTGAAAAACGGGTAAATCATGATTTAGCACTGTTTAATGATGGCAACTGTGCGATTATTGTAATGGATATCCGTGAATTAAAATGGATTAACGACACATACGGACGTTCCGCGGGGGACATGGTAATCAACAATATGGCTGCCAATATGGTATCTATATTCCGTTCCGATGTGGTGATGTCCCGTATTGGCGGCGATGAGTTCTGTCTGTATATTCCACTGTACGAAGAAAAGATGCAACAGCAGTATATGGATAAAATTATGCAGGTAGCAGAGCAGACAACAATTACCGGATATCCGGATGTGCGGATAAAAGTGACAGTGGGAACAGCGGTGAGTTCACGTTTCGGCACAGATTTCTGGCAACTTTACAGCAGCGCGGAAACGGCGTTAAAACAGGCAAAAGAAAAGGGAATGACAGGTGTTTCCGTACAGGCTGACAATCCGGTATATAAAGAGGCATATACAGAATCCATTCTTGTAGTAATGGCAAATGATGGTATCCAGCATATGGTGGGAGATATCTTTACGGGAAAATATAAAATTATTAAAGCAGATACCAGTCAGGAGGCAATCGAGATTGTTGATGAAAAAAAGGATTCTCTGTGTCTGGTGCTGACGGAAATGTATGCCAATGGGATAAACGGTTTTGATTTACTTGATTATATGCGGAAAATGGATTATATCGATAATATTCCGGTTGTTTTTTTATCCAGTGAATATATAGAAGATGTCTATAAAAATGCATTTGCACATGGTGTTATTGATATTGTGACAAGTCCGATTGATACATACAGCTTCAGCAGCCGCTTAAATAACATCATAGATTTATATAAACACAAAAATGCGTTAGAAGAAAAGACCATGCGTCAGACCCGGAAGATACAGCGGCTGAATGAAAAAATTATTGAATCTCTGGGCAATGTTGTAGAATTCCGTGATGTGGAATCCGGTGCGCATATTAAGCGTGTGAAATTTTTTACAAAAATCCTGGCGGAATGTGCCAAAGAGGAATGCCCGGAATATGGACTGATCCAGAACGATATTGATATGATTGTACAGGCATCGCCATTACATGATGTGGGAAAAATTTCAATTTCCGATACGATTCTGCTAAAGCCGGGGAAACTCACACCGGAAGAATTTGAGATTATGAAGACCCACACAACGAAAGGATATGATATTATCCTTCGTATTTTTAACGATGAAGGGGAAGAAGAATATATGCAGTACTGTTCGCAGATTGCAAAGTATCATCATGAAAAATACGATGGAGGCGGATATCCGGAAGGGCTTTCAGGAGATGAAATTCCAATTGGTGCACAGCTGGTGTCACTGGCAGATGTCTATGATGCGCTGATTAGTAAACGCAGTTACAAACCGTCATTTTCATATGATACAGCTTATCAGATGATTCTGGACGGAGAGTGCGGTATATTTAACCCAAGATTATTACAATGCTTTATGAAGAAAAAGAATGAATTAGAGGCAATGGCAGAACAGTTTAAAGACTAAAAGGGGATAGTGTGAAAAAGCCTTAAATCAAAGCTTTTTCACACAGGGATTTGTTTTTGAGCAAAAACAAATCCCCTTGATGGCAGATGAGGAACCGCCTGCGCGGATTTCTCATCGTCCCTTCGCAACAAGTTGCCAAGGAATGAGGATAACTATGGATTTATTTGATTATATGCGTGAAAATACAATAAAGCAGGAATCGCCGTTAGCATCTCGTTTAAGACCGCAGACACTGGATGAAGTGGTGGGGCAGCAGCATATTATCGGAAAGGACAAGCTGCTCTACCGCGCCATTCAGGCAGATAAATTAAGCTCCATTATTTTTTACGGACCGCCGGGAACGGGAAAGACGACACTGGCAAAGGTTATTGCCCATACGACCAGTGCGGCATTTGAACAGATTAATGCGACCGTTGCCGGGAAAAAAGATATGGAAGACATTGTTGCCAAGGCAAAAGATAATCTCGGCATGTACGGTAAAAAGACGATATTGTTTGTCGATGAAATTCATCGTTTTAATAAAGGACAGCAGGATTATCTGTTACCGTATGTGGAGGATGGGACGCTGATTTTAATCGGAGCGACAACGGAAAATCCCTATTTTGAAGTCAACGGCGCTCTTTTATCCCGCTCGGTTATTTTTGAATTAAAGCCGCTTGAAAAGGAAGATATTAAAAAGCTGATTGTGCGTGCCGTACAGGACGAAAAAAAAGGCATGGGCAGCTTCCATCCACAGATTGACGAAGATGCGCTGGAATTTCTTGCAGACGTAGCAAACGGCGATGCAAGAAGTGCGTTAAATGCAGTGGAACTGGGAATCCTTACAACGGCAAAATCAGAAGACGGAAAAGTGCATATCACACTGGATACGGCACAGGAATGTATCCAGAAGCGTGTGATCCGCTATGATAAAACAGGTGATAACCACTATGATACGATTTCAGCATTTATTAAGAGTATGCGCGGCTCAGACCCGGATGCCACCGCCTATTATCTGGCAAGAATGTTATATGCCGGGGAGGATGTGCGGTTTATTGCAAGGCGGATTTTAATCTGTGCGAGTGAAGATGTGGGCAATGCAGACCCGCAGGCATTGGTAGTTGCTTCGGCGGCGGCACAGGCGGTTGAGCGGCTCGGTATGCCGGAAGCACGGATTACGCTTTCACAGGCGGCGTTGTATGTGGCATGCGCACCGAAAAGCAATGCGGCCTATATGGCAGTCGATAAGGCAATGGAAGTGGTAAAAACACAAAAGACCGCTCCAATTCCGGCACATTTGCAGGATGCCCACTATAAGAGTGCGGCAAAGCTAGGTCACGGTGCAGGGTATCTGTATGCACATGATTATAAGAACCACTATGTCAGACAGCAGTATCTGCCGGATGCATTAAAAGACAGTCGTTTTTATGAAATGACAGAAATCGGTTACGAGAAAAAGATGAAAGAGCATTTAGATAAAATCAAAGCGGAGGCTGATTCCGAATGAAGGAGTATATCAATCGATTAGCAAGAGGAAAATTTACATATCAAAGACCGGAATTAGAAGTGCAGGATTATACGCTGACCGGCAGTGTCACGGCAGGCGGACAGGGAATGTTTACGTTCCGGTTTACGGCATCACAGCCGGCTTACGGCATTGTATTATCCAGTCATGCACGTGTCCGCATTGAAAAACCCCAGTTTGGCACGACACCGGCAGAGATAGTTTATACGGTAGATGCCGCGGATTTAAAAGAAGGTACGGTGATTCAGGGACAGTTTTATATTGTCAGCAGTGCGGGTGAAAAAAGCGTATCTTATGAATACACGGTTGAAGCGCAGAAGGTCATGACCAGCATGGGAGCAGCAGGCAGTATGTTTCATTTTGCCAATCTTGTACAGACTTCACCGGAGGAGGCAGCAGGCTTTTTTTTATCGCCGGATTTTAAACGGATATTTTTAAAAAACGATCCGGTACAGACCAATACTTATGATGTGGTAAAAGGCGCTAAAAACGGCAGTGAAGCCAACGTTTATGCAGCAATGGAAGAATTTTTAATTGCCGTGCGGAAAAAATCACCGGTTGGCATAGATGTTTTTCCGCAGACAAAGACATTTGCGGATTTTACGGAAAGCGTGAAAGAGCGTATAACGATTACCAGGAGCGGCTGGGGGTATACGGAGCTTACGGTTGAAACGGATGTACCGTTTATCTGTCCGAAGATAACACGCATTACGTCTGAAAATTTTACGGGCAATAAGTATGAACTGGAATATGTCATTGATGCGGACAAGCTGCACGCGGGCAGGAACTGGGGCAGAATGACAATCTGTTCTTTTACGCAGAAATATACGGTTGAAATTGAAGTAGACTGCGCCGGACAGGAAAATACGCACCGTGAGAAAAAGCAGGCGGTGCTTGCACTGGTTCAGGAATATTTAAGTTTCAGAATGAAGCGGGAAGACAAGCGGGCATGGCAGGACAAATCTTTACAGATTATAGAACGCATGCGCGGTATCTGCGATGACGATATTTTTTTCAAGCTGGCACAGGCACAGATTCTGCTGGTGCAGAACCGCAGTGATGAAGCCGGCTGGCTGATTGACAATGTCAGGGATTTTCTTGAAGAAAATAAGGACAGCCATGTGGAATTGTACTGTTATTACCTGTATGTCAGTGCAATGTATTATAAAGATAAGTCCTATACCTTTGCGGCAGTTAAGGTAATCCGGGATTATTATGAAAACGGCTATGATACGTGGCGCGTTCTGTGGGTTTTATTTTATCTGGATGCTGCGGAAGATGCAAATAAGAGCATTAAGCTTTTACGGATTAAGGATGCATACCACAATGGCTGTGTAAGTCCTGTGATGTATTATGAAGCGTTACAGATTTTAAATGCACAGCCGGAGCTTTTGCGTGTGTTAAACGATTTTGAACTGCACATTTTACAGTTCGGCTGTAAGTACGGCATAATTTCCACGAAACTGACTTTGTATGTGTGTGAAATGATTGCAAACGGTAAAGTGGCAGATATGCAGTATTTAAGACTGCTTAAAGCATTAAACGACTTTTTTGACAAGGATGAAATCTTAACCGTACTTGTTACACATATGATCCGCAATGAGCTGGTTGGACCGGAATACGCAGGACTGTACGAGAAGGGAATTCTGCGTGGACTCCGCATTACGCGTCTGTATGAATTTTATATAGAAAGTTTAGATAAAAAAGAATTAAAACGCCTGCCGCAGATTGTACTGCGTTACTTTACATATGAGAGCAGTTTAAGTACAAAAAGCAAGGCATATCTGTATGCGGACATTTTAAAAAATCACAGCAGCTCTAGAGAAATCATGAACACGTATGCACCGCAGATAGAGCGGTTTGCCTATGGGCAGATGAAAAAGGGATATATTGATCCTTATCTGGAAGTGATTTATGGATGGCTGTTTCAGAATGTCGGTGTCAATGAAGAAACGGCACCATTCTTGTCAAGATACTTATTTACATACCGTATTACCGTATTCAATGACAAGATTGAGTCGGTGCTGGTAAAGCACAAGGAACTGCGCAAGGGACAGCGCTGTACGCTGGTGGGACGGACTGCCTATGTGCAGATGTATACAAGGGACTGCATTCTGATGTTTGAAGATGCAGGCAAACAGGTACATAAAGGCAGTATCCAGTATGAAATCGAGAGGGTTTATGATAATCCGGCATATTTAAAAGCGCTGGATGATTACTGCAGCAAAGACATTTATCTGCTGCTGAACTGGTTTGAACAAAGCTTAGAACAGCGTAAAAACGATGAAGAAGCCTGTGCAGTCTGTCTTGCATTGATGGCAGACGGCAATGTCAACCAGATTACAAGAAAACGGTTAAACAGCTGGCAGATACAGTATTATCATGAATATTATCATGGCGAAGATTTTGGAGAGCGCTATGAAAAGATTTTAAAAGAAGAATTGCAGATACACGATGCAGCGCTGCTGATTGAAACGTGTATTGCAGAAGGCATGTATGAGGATGCTTTTGATTTGGTATGTGAATACGGTTTTGAAGAAGCCGCACCGGCAAAGCTTTTACGTATGGCAAGAAATATGATTTTGTTAAGACCGCAGGAATACAATGAAAAACTGCTGGCGTGCTGTATTCATGTGTTTGATGAGGGCAAGTATGACGAAAATGTACTGGCATATTTAGAACAGTTTTATCAGGCAAAGTCCGATAAAATGATGAAAGTATGGCGTGCCTGTGCAGGATTTAGGGTGCCGTGCCAGGCACTGGCAGAGCGGATACTGGTGGAACGGCTATTTACAGGAAATTTATCTGGCAGAATTCCGGAAGTTTTTACGTATTACCGTCAGCAGCTGCCGGATGCGGCGGTTGAAATGGCTTATCTGGCAGAAAATGCGTACCGTTATTTTGTGAAACACGAAACGGCAGACGAACAGGTCTTTACCTGTATCGGCGGATATCTGCTGGAAAATAAAAAAATGCCGCCGGTGTGTGGTATGGCATATTTAAAATACCATACGCAGTTTGGACAGGAACAGCTTGGCGCTACACATATGCTGTTACTGCAAAAGCTGATGGATATGCTGTGTGCGGAAAATATTTTCTTTTCATTTTATGAGCAGTATAAGGGGATACTTTCCCTTCCGTATAATGCGGCAGACAAAACAACTGTAGAGTATTATGCACCGGAAAACAGCAAAGTACAGATATTCTACCGTCATGATGATAAGGAAGAATATCAAAGTGAAGTGTTATCCTGTGTGGCAGGCGGTGTTTATGCAAAGAGCTTTTCTTTGTTTTACGGGGAAAGCATACAGTACTATTTTCTGGAAGATGACGGAAAGAAAAAGAAAAAAACACAGGATGCCAGCCTGCTTTGTAACAATGTGACACCAAAAGAGCCGCAGGGACGTTTTGATTATTTAAATGATATGCTTGTCAGCATGGAAATGCATGATATGGCAACCATGAAAAAACTCATGCAGGGGTACTGCGTGCAGGATTACGTTGTGGAACAGATGTTTCAGCCTTTTTAAGAATGAAGGAGCTGCGCAGGCGGCAGAAGGAGATTGAATTGATAGTTGGAATAGATATCGGGCAGGAAAGTTCCCAAATCTGCTATTATGATGAACAGCAAAGACAGCCGGTATCGGTAAGCGTTGTAAATTCCGTGGACAACCGGCAGAAGTATCAGTTTGGATTTATGCTATCCGGTGCCAATCAGGATAATTTAAAAGAACTTCTTTGTACGCTGCTTGCGCTGCTTCCAAAAAACGGGCGAAAGGCAGGAGAACGGGATTCTATCTGTGTCACCGTCAGTGATTTTTCAAAGCCGGTGTTAGAAAAACTCTCGGCGGCAGTACAGCTTACAGGGTATGCAAAGGAAAACTGGAGTTTTATCAGCCATGAGGAAGCTTATGCGTATTACGCCTTTTCACAAAAAAAAGAGCTGTATGTCAACGGCGCGGTTTTACTCGATTACAGGGAAGACGGACTGCATACGCATTATATGACGATTGTAAAAAAAAGCGGTCAGGAAATGATACCGGAGGAAAGCCACGTTTACAGCTCCGAAATGATTTGTTCCGTGCCGCAAAGACGGAAAACACTGGCGCAGGCTGAAAAAGAACTGATACACTGTGTGCAGGATGCATTAAAGGATAAAATCGTATCTGCGGTATATCTGACGGGCGCCGGTTTTGAAGCAGAAAATCTGCCCAAGGAACTGACCCATGTGCTGTGCGCGCGCAGAAAAGCATTTGCGGGACAGAATCTGTTTGTAAAAGGTGCTGCATATGCTGCATTAAAGGAAGACACTTCTGCCGGTCATAGCAGCGGCAGACTGCTGGCGTGCAGAAACCGCATTACCACGGGGCTTGAATTAAATATCAAAGAACGCGGCGAGGAAAAGCGGTTCCGCATGGTCAGACCGGGAACGAACTGGTACGAAGCCGGACGCAGTGTGGAACTGATACTGGAAGATATGAGAACGATTCCTGTTATTTTGCACAGATGTGACACCGGACATGAATGGACACAGGAAATTGACATCAGTGCGATACCGTTCCGCCAGGGCAGGATGACAAGAGTGGCTTTTGAAGTCCGTTTTGACAGTGACAGCCATTGCGTGGTACGGATAGAAGATATGGGCTTTGGCGGATTTGTCAAAAGTTCCGGGGTTGTAGTGGAAGAAGAAATAAATTTGGAAACAGACAAAATTGCACAGAAAGAGGAATGAATATGAGCGGAATCATTTTATGCCGGACCGGGCGGGCATTAAAGCCGCTGGTTTTGGAAGAACCGGGGGTACAAATCTATTCACTGGAAGAATTGTGCTATTATATATACAACAATATCTATATTCTGACAAATGCATTTTTAGATGAAAAACTTATTGCGTTTATCCGGACAGAGATTAAGGAACCGTTGCTGGCAGACAAGCTTGAGCAGTTGAAGTGTGAAAATGCAGGGCTGGCGGAAGCGGTTGTGACCATTTTAAAGTATGTGGATTATTATGATACGGCAGAAATTGAACAGGTAAAGGACCTGCTTGCGATGCTGGATACACAGAATGTCTATGAACGGATGAAAATGCGTGCAGACCGGTTCCTTGAAAAAGGCTGCTATTATAGTGCAATCAGCAATTATGATAAAATTGTAAATGGAGAGCGCGACATCAATCTTTCAGGGCTGTTTTACGCAAAGGTCTATCACAATCTGGGAACTGCCTATGCCAGAATGTTCTTCTTTGAAAAAGCGGCAAAGTATTTTGAAGAAGCGTATAAAATCGGTCAGCATGAAAAGTCCCGGAAATGTTATCTTGCGGCATGCCGTATGGCAGAGGGTGAGGAACAGATACAGGATATGCAGGCACCGGAAGAAGAACAGGTGCTGCAAAGAGAACTGGAACTGCTTACAGACAATGCACGTTACAGCGATGAATACCGTGCGATGCAGAAAATGGAACACTTAAAATCCGACGGTGAAGTAGCACAGTATTATAAGGCGATTGATGACTGCATGGACAGATGGAAAGCGCAGTATAGAAGGTATACGTCATAGACGGATGAAATGAGGAAATATGGGATTATTAAATTATATCAAGGGAACAATTAAAGAAAATTACGATTTGGAAGATATCGAGGACATTGAAGACATTGATGATTTTGTCTATGACGATGAGCAGAATACAGGGGAAGAACAAAATGCGGATAATTCGCGGACAGAAGATTTAACGGGACTTGTCAGCGAATTTGAAAAAAATTATCAGAAGCATGAAAAAAAAGCAAAAGCACCGCAGAAAAAGAATAAAAAGGTCAGTTCCGAAGAAAAAATTCAGGAACAGCGCAGAAAAGCAAAAGAAGAAGAAAAAAAGTATGATGAGCTGTTAAACAGTGTGCAGGCAAAGTCCCTGATTCATGTAGTAGATAAGATGAATCAGGCAGGGACACAGGAAAATTATTCGGGGAAGCTGGCAAAAGAAGAAAAAGAAGAAACGGAATATTTAAAACAGCTTGAAAAAAAAGAAGAAAAAAAGCGGATTCAGGAAGTTTTAAATTATTCGGAAGAAGATAAAGAATTCGATGCCAGTGCCGTACATATCCCGGATGTATCCAGAACACCGCGCCGTCTGGACAATATTAATACGGATTACTACGATAAGGAAGAAACAAAAGCTTATATCCGCAGCCAGTGTGAAATCATGGAAGAAGCCACCGGACACATTGAACTGGCGATGGAAGAATACAATGTCGTTACGGAACATTTTTCGGATATCCAGCTGATTGATACGGCACCGGACAATATCCGCAGAAGGATTACGGAAACGGCAGACCGTGTAGATAATCTGACGGTAGACCGGCGGATTTTTAAATCCGGCGAGCATAAGCTTTCCACCCATACGTATCACCGCATGGAACAGTTTGAAGATGAACTGCCGCGTGGTATGAAGTATCTGGAAAAACAGGAATCGTATTATGAAACCGTCAAACGGGATATGAGGATTCTTGAAGGGGAACGCATGAGTCTGCGCATGGAGGCTGCGGCACTCACAACGCGCCAGCTGCGTATCAGAAGCCTTGCCCTTGCCGCGATTGTCGGGCTGGCATTCGTATTTATGGTATTTTTCATTGCGCTTTCCGTAACGGAAGATACACAAAATACCATGCTTTATATTGTCGTTGCCTTTCTGGGAGCGGTGCTTGCCCTTGGCATGTTTGCCCTGCTAAAATATACGGAACGGCAGGTTCTGGTGACGGAAATCAAACTCAATAAAGCTACGACATTACTGAATAAAACAAAGATTAAGTATATCAACGCAGCCAATACGCTTGATTATGAATATCATAAATATCATGTCAGAAGTTCGTATGAACTGTCAAAGAAATATGAAGTTTATATGGACATGAAAAATGAGCAGCGCAAGATTGTACAGATGACGACCAAATTAAGTGAAGCAGAAGAAGATTTACTGGATTTACTTAAAAAACTCGGACTCTATGATGCCAAATTGTGGCTGTCACAGGTACGTGCCCTTGTATACAGCAAGGATATGGTGGAAGTGCGGCACGATTTGAATACACAGCGCCAGAAACTGCGCAAACAGATAGAATATAACGAAAACAGGATTGAGGAAGCAAAGAAGAATATTAAAGAGGCAGCGGTCCGTAATCCCGACTGTATGGACGAAGCAATCCATATTATTGAGCAGTTTGAGAGTAAAAACGTAAGAAATCAGTAAAAACTGCTTGCCAATTTGTAGTCATATGATAAAATAAAAGTTAGGTTTTGCAATTGGAGGAAAAGAAAATGATGAAAGAAAGACTGCATGAAATCAGAGAAAAGGCATTAGCCCAGATTAATTCCACTGATTCACTTGAAAAATTAAATGAGGTAAGAGTTTCTTTCCTGGGTAAAAAGGGAGAACTTACAGAAGTCTTAAAGGGCATGAAAGACGTTGCACCTCAGGACAGACCGGCAGTTGGACAAATCGTAAATGAAACCAGACAGGCAATTGAGGAAGTACTGGAAAACGCGAAAAAGGAACTTTCCGCAAAAATGCGTGAAGTCCAGTTAAAGAGCGAAGTGATTGATGTAACACTTCCGGCAAAGAAAAACAATGTCGGACACAGACATCCAAACACTGTTGCACTCGATGAAGTAAAGAGAATATTTGTCGGCATGGGTTATGAAGTCGTAGAAGGACCGGAAGTAGAATATGATTATTACAATTTTGAAGCGTTAAATATCCCTGCAAATCATCCGGCAAAAGATGAACAGGATACATTTTATATTAATGATAAAGTTGTACTGAGAACCCAGACTTCACCGGTTCAGATCCGTGAAATGGAAAAAGGCAAGCTGCCGATCCGTATGATTGCGCCGGGCAGGGTATTCCGTGCAGATGAAGTCGATGCAACCCATTCTCCATGCTTCCATCAGATTGAAGGCATGGTTATTGATGAGGGTATTACATTTGCAGATTTAAAAGGAACACTGGCTGAATTCGCAAGAGAGTTATTCGGACCGGAAACAAAAGTAAAATTCCGTCCTCATCATTTTCCATTTACAGAGCCAAGTGCAGAAATGGACGTGACATGTTTTAAGTGCGGCGGTAAGGGCTGCCGTATGTGTAAGGGCGAAGGCTGGATTGAAATTCTTGGCTGTGGTATGATTCACCCGCATGTATTTGAAATGAGCGGTATTGACCAGAACAAATATACAGGATTTGCATTCGGAATCGGTTTGGAAAGAATTGCGTTGCTGAAGTATGAAATTGATGACATGAGACTTCTCTATGAAAATGACGTAAGATTCTTAAAACAGTTCTAAAAAGAACGACGGCTGTAAGACAGCAAAGAAATTGAATACGAGGAAAGGATATTGAATCATGAATACATCATTAAATTGGATTAAGGCAATGGTTCCGGGACTGGAAGTAACAGATCAGGAATTCAGGGACGCAATGACACTTTCGGGAACAAAGGTGGAAAATTTTACCGCTTTTGACAAAAATCTTGATAAAATCGTTGTCGGACAGATTGAATCGGTCGAAAAGCACCCGGATGCAGATAAGCTGGTAATCTGCCAGGTGAATGTCGGCAGTGAAACTGTTCAGATTGTAACAGGCGCACCGAATATTCCGGTGGGTTCATCAGGACAGAAAGTACCGGTTGTATTAGATGGCGGACGTGTGGCAGGTGGTCATGACGGCGGCGCACTTCCGGAAGACGGCATTAAGATTAAAAAGGGTAAGTTAAGAGGTGTAGAAAGCTTCGGTATGATGTGTGCCATTGAAGAACTCGGTTCTTCCCGTGAATTTTATCCGGATGCACCGGAAAACGGCATTTACATTTTAGGTGATGATGCACAGGTTGGAGAAGATGCCGTTCACTATCTCGGTTTGGATGATACCGTATTTGAATATGAAATTACAAACAACCGTGTAGACTGCTACAGTATTATCGGTATTGCAAGGGAAGCAGCGGCAACCTTCAGAAAGCCGTTTACACCGCCGGTTGTAACAGAAACAGGCAACGCAGAAGACATTAACGATTATGTAAAGGTTGATGTGGAAGCCACAGACCTCTGCAGCCGTTACACCGCAAGACTTGTAAAGAATATCAAGCTTGCTCCGTCACCGAAGTGGATGCAGCGCAGACTGGCATCAGCAGGTATCCGTCCGATTAACAACATCGTGGATATTACAAACTACGTTATGGAAGAATACGGTCAGCCAATGCACGCTTATGATTATGACACCCTTGCAGGCGGTAAGATTGTTGTAAGACGTGCCAAAGACGGTGAGAAGTTCATGACATTGGATGGACAGGAAAGAACACTTGATTCTGATATGCTGATGATCTGTGACGGTGAAAAGGCTGTCGGTCTTGCAGGTATCATGGGCGGTGAAAATTCCAAGATTACGGATGACGTAAAGACCATGTTATTTGAAGCTGCAACCTTTGACGGCACAAATATCAGAAAGGCAACAAAGCGCCTGGGTCTTCGTACAGATGCTTCCGGTAAGTTTGAAAAGGGCTTAGATCCTGAAAATGCACTGGCGGCAATGAACAGAGCATGCCAGTTAATCGAAGAACTTGGAGCCGGTGAAATTGTCGGCGGCGTGGTTGACGTATATCCGAATAAGAAGGAAAGAGTCAGAGTGCCGTTTGAACCGGAAAGAATCAATGCACTACTGGGTACAAATGTTTCCGTGGAAGAAATGCTTGGATACTTTAAGATGCTTGAATTAGACTATGATGAAGCAAAGCAGGAACTGATTATTCCGACGTTCCGTCAGGATTTATTAAGAACAGCGGATATTGCGGAAGAAGTTGCAAGATTTTTCGGATATGCCAATATTCCTACAACACTGCCACACGGAGCTTCTACAATGGGTAAGATTTCCTTCAAGCAGAGAGTGGAAGATGTAGCCGGAGAAATCGCACAGTTCTGCGGATTCTCACAGGCAATGACTTATTCATTTGAAAGTCCGAAGGTATTTGATAAGTTAAAGCTGGCAGCAGATGCAGAGGAAAGAAAGACAGTTGTCATTTCCAATCCGTTGGGAGAAGATTTCTCCATTATGAGAACACTGCCGTTAAACGGAATGCTGAATTCGCTTGCAATCAACTACAACCGTAGAAATAAAGATGTAAAGCTTTATGAACTGGCAAAGGTTTATGTTCCGGTAGAAGGAGAAGACCTTCCGGATGAGAGAGTACAGTTCACACTGGGCTTCTACGGCGACGGCGATTTCTTTACAATGAAGGGTGTTGTTGAAGAATTCTTAGAAAAAATCGGTATGAGTGCAAGACCGGAATATGATCCGGAAGCCGGAAAGACATTTTTACATCCGGGACGTCAGGCAGAGATTCTTTACAAAGATACTGTAATCGGTTATCTCGGTGAAGTACACCCGGATGTTGCAGACACCTATGGACTGGGCGAGAGAACATATATTGCCGTACTTGATTTACCGGAAATTTTACCGTTTGCTTCATTTGACAGAAAGTACGAAGGCATTGCAAAATTCCCTGCTGTTACAAGAGATATCAGTATGGTAATGCCAAAGACGGTACTTGTCGGTGAAGTAGAAAAGATTATTGAAAAGAGAGGCGGAAAGCTTCTTGAAAAATATAACCTGTTTGATATTTATGAAGGTGCACAGATTAAGGAAGGTTTCAAGTCCGTAGCTTATACCATTTCTTTCCGTGCAAAGGACAGAACATTAGAAGATAAAGATATCCAGCCGATTATGGAAAAGATTCTGGGAGACCTTTCCGGCATGGGCATCGAACTTCGTTCTTAATTATAAATAAAAAACAGCCCGTTCTGCGGCAGAAAAGCTAACTGCCGCGAAGCGGAAAAAGATAGGAATGGAGCAGCATATGGAATCAATGAATTTACATGATTTTTATTATGATCTGCCACAGGAGCTGATTGCACAGGACCCGCTGTCAGACCGTTCCAGTTCAAGACTGATGGTACTGGATAAAAAGACAGGGGAAATACAGCACAAAATTTTTAAAGATGTGATTGATTACTTAAATCCGGGAGATTGTCTGGTCATTAACGATACCAAGGTGATTCCGGCTAGACTGATAGGCGAAAAAGTCGGAACGGGCGCGGCAATCGAAGTGCTTTTGCTTACCCGCAAGCAGGATTTAAAAGACACATGGGAAGTGCTTGTAAAGCCGGGTAAAAAGGCAAAAATCGGTACACAGATCAGCTTTGGCGGTGGAAAATTAATCGGAGAGATTGTGGATATTGTAGAAGAAGGCAATCGTATGATACAATTCACTTATGACGGTATTTTTGAAGAAATACTCGATGAACTGGGTCAGATGCCGCTTCCACCGTATATCACACACCGTCTGGAGGATAAGAACCGTTACCAGACCGTTTATGCAAAGCATGAAGGTTCTGCAGCGGCACCGACAGCGGGTCTCCATTTTACAAAAGAACTGCTGGAAAGGATACAGGAGAAGGGTATTGAAATTGCCCGTGTCACGTTGCATGTCGGACTTGGAACGTTCCGTCCGGTAAAGACAGAAAACATTCTGGAGCATCATATGCATTCAGAATTTTATACGGTGACACAGGAAGCAGCAGACAAGATTAATACGGCGCGCAAAAACGGCGGAAAGATTATTGCAGTCGGTACGACAAGTACACGTACACTGGAATCTGTCGGGACAGAAGATGGTACAGTAAAAGCCGGCAGCGGCTGGACCCAGATATTTATTTATCCGGGATATCAGTTTAAGGTTATTGACAGCCTGATTACCAATTTCCATCTGCCGGAATCCACGCTGGTGATGCTGGTTTCAGCACTGGCAGGCAGGGAACACGTTCTTGCGGCTTATGAAGAAGCCGTAAAGGAAAAGTACAGGTTTTTCAGTTTTGGAGATGCTATGTTAATAAAGTAACTTAAAAGTTTACTTTTTAAGGATCATAACAGGGGGAGTACTTATGGGTAATGAAAGAAGAAGAACCAAAAGAATAGATGTAGAAGCGAATTTATCAATTCGTCCGATTACAGATAAGGATACTAAGGGAGAATTTATTGCTGTTCATGCAACGAATGTATCAAGCGGCGGAATTGCATTTAAAACAAAAGACGTTCTGCCATTACATTCTTTTTATGACATGTTGCTTGAAATGAGCGGATGTGATAAAATTGAAACCGTTATTGAAGTTGTGCGGATTGCATCACAGGACGAAGACGGCACGGAGTACGGCTGCCGTTTTGTAGGACTTGGCAAAGAAGCTCAGTTCCGTATTGATGTATTCCGTATGGTAAAAGAAAATACAAACTAAAAAAGACTGAGTAGCACAGATGATTGCGGCTGCAATTGCCGAAAGGCAGCAGGTGAGGAAAGTCCGGGCTTCACAGGGCAGGATGCCGGATAACGTCCGGTGG
>ENA-ORMX01000879-ORMX01000879.1-human-gut-metagenome-genome-assembly--contig:-NODE-879-length-21606-cov-9.005336_pt1 | contig 21606 bp, 20 predicted proteins | sample MGYA00242108_ERZ509007 | MGnify/ENA primary metagenome ERZ509007 (study PRJEB26280, sample SAMEA2338745) | human gut metagenome | biome: human gut; feature: human-associated habitat; material: faeces...
TGCAGAAGGGACAGCCTTATGACCTGCTGCCACCGACATTTATCATTTTTATCTGCGTTTTTGATTTTTTTGAACTGGGCAGCTATGTCTATACTTTTAAAAAGCGCTGCCTAGAGGATTTGGAGCTGGAGCTTCCGGATGAAGCAACCACCATGATTTTGAACACTAAGGGTACGCATGGAAATATTTCTGAGGACATCAAAAGCTTTTATGATTATGTAAACAACCACATTGTAACTACTGATTTCACTAAGCAGATTGACGATGAAATCAGCTATCTCAAATTAGATACGAAAGTGAGGCGGGAATTTATGCTTATGGAAGCGCGTTTGTTAGATGAAAGACGTGAAGGCGAAGCTGTGGGTATTGCCAAAGGCAAGGAAATCGGTCTTGTTGAAGGTGAAGCCATCGGTCTTGCTAAAGAGAAACTCGCTACTGCTAAACGTCTTTTCAGCATGGGCCTTTCTGTGCAGGATATCGCCAAGGCTACTTCTCTCCCGATTGAGCAAGTCGAAGCGTTGCAAGCTGAGCAAACTTGATACGAAAGTGAGGCGAGAATTTATGCTTATGGAAGCACGTTTGTTAGATGAAAGGCGTGAAGGTATTGCTGAAGGCGAAGCAAATGCCAACATTGCTACTGCTAAGCGTATGCTGGCTAAGGGCTGCTATTCTCTCGAGGTTATCGCTGAGCTTACAAATTTATCTCTCGCTGATGTGGAGAAGCTAAAGGAAGAGTCTTAAGCACGTAAAGCAAGCCTAATACCAAAATAAAAAATTAAACACAAATTACTAAAACCCATGTCCCGCCGAAATCGGCAAGACATGGGTTTTCTGTATTCTCAGTGCACACTTTAAGAGCGTGCGCTATTTTTATTTTATTATCTTCTGCAGTACGCCTGCATCCACAAGCCTCTGCTTTACTCCTTCTGATACAAATCATAATAACGCCCTTTGCGCGCCAGCAGCTCCTCATGGCTGCCGCACTCCGCAACAGCGCCCTCGTCAAGCACCACAATCTTGTCCGCATGACGGATGGTGGAAAGACGGTGCGCAATAATCAGCGTGGTACGTCCTACCGCCAGCTCGTCGAGCTCCTTTTGTATCTGCTGCTCCGTAATATTGTCGAGTGCGCTTGTAGCCTCATCCAGCACTACTACCGGAGGGTTTTTGAGGAAGACACGCGCAATCGCCAAGCGCTGCTTCTGGCCGCCGCTCAGCTTCACGCCGCGCTCACCCACCTCGGTATCGTAGCCTGCAGGCAGCTTTTGAATGAACTCATCCGCCGCCGCAGCCTTCGCTGCCGCCTGCACCTCGTCCGCTTTCGCATCCGGTTTGGCGTAGGCTATGTTGTAGCGCACGCTGTCGCCGAAGAGAAAGACATCCTGCTGCACTAGGCCGATTTGCCTGCGCAGTGATTCCTGCGTAAATTCACGGATATCACAGCCGTCCAGTAAAATTCTGCCGCTCTGCGGCTCGTAAAAGCGCAGCAAAAGGCTGGCAATGGTTGTTTTGCCTGCTCCCGTAGCGCCCACAAAGGCCACGGTTTCACCTGCTGCCACGCTTAGAGAAAGATTGCGGATAACAGGTCTGCCGTCCGCATAGGCAAAGCTGACGTTATCAAAGGTGATGTTCCCTTTACAGGGCGGACAAATTTTAGCATCCGGTGCATCAATAATCTCGGGCTTTTCCTGCAGCAGCTCATAAAAACGCTTGAAGCCTGCCATGCCGCGCTGATATACCTGAATGAAGCCTAAAAGCTGCATCAGCGGCTTCATAAACAGGCCCACGTAGAGGAAGAAGGCCACCAGCTCGCCGAAGCTCATCAGCCCCTGATTTATCAGCAGGCCGCCCACTACTAATATCGCCACATTGATAAAGTTGCTGAAGAAAATCATACTGCCGACGAAATAAGATGTTATTTTAAAGGATTTTTTACATACTGTCAGATAGGCATCCGCCTTTTCCATAAACTGCGCCATATCGCTGCGCTCGCCCGCGAAGGCTTTGATCAGACGCACACCGTTGATGCTTTCCGCAGCCTTGCCCGTTACCTCGCCCATTGCCACACGATTGGCAAAGAAGGCCTTTTTCATGCGCAGGTTGACGAAAACGGTATGCACTGCCTTCACCAGAAGCAGGAAGGCAATAAGGCTGCCCAGCATAGGATTCATGTAAATAAGAATAACCATCGTGCCGCCCATCGTCAGCCCGCAGACGATAAGATCAATCGGCGCATTGCCTGCGAAGCCGTTAATTTCGCTCAAATCGCTGGTGAGGCGCGAAAGCAGCTGGCCGCTTTTGTTTTTATCGTAAAAGCCGAAGGACAGCTTTTGCAGATGGCTGAACAAATCGCGGCGCATGTCGCGTTCCATGGAATAGCTCATGGACTGCGCCCAATAGATGATGCCGAAATGCATGCCGAAGTTTACCAGATACATGGCCAGCAGTGCCGCCGACCATTCAAGGAGCAGCGGCAGATTCTTAAGCGGCAGCTGCTGTTCCAGCATCAGCTTCACTACATAGGGAAAGAACAGCTCGAGCAGTGCGCGCAGCAGCGAGCCTATCACAAGAAAGAGCAAAATGCCCTTATACGGTTTATAATAGCTGAGAAATGTTTTGAACATAAAGCTTTCCTATCCTCTATTCATATATATTCTAAAGCGCGCACAACAGCTTTTGCCGATGTGCCTGGCGTAAAACGCTGCCGCGGCGTTATATACTTTCTTTTATGATGATACAGTCTACACCATATAGCAGGTATAAGGTCAATAGGATGTGTTCTTAAATAATATCGTCAAGCAAGTTATTTGCCAATTGCTATAACGCAAGCGCTTCACTAAAAAACTGCCTTCCGAAAATTGAAAGGCAGTTTTTTGTGTTGCTTAAGCCTTATTCGGCAAGCAGGTTGCCTGCTTCCGCCAGCTTGGCTACTGCTTCGTCATCGGGAGCACCCAGCGCCAGTACGCCGTCAGCTACAAGTGTTGCGCCCGCGTCCTTAACGCGTGCTTCCCAATCCTGCATATAGCTTCCGCCCCAGCCATAGGAGCCGAAGAGCGCTACCTTTTTACCTGCCAGCTTGCCTTCAAGCTCGGTGAAGAAGGGCTCGAATTCGCATTCCTCCAGCACCTCTGCGCCCATTGCCGGGCAGCCAAGTGCCAGAGCGTCATAGCCTGCGGCCTCGTCAGCAGTGATTTCGCTGACATTTTTTACAACAGCCTCCGCACCTGCAGCGTTAATTGCTTCCGCAATAGCGTCAGCCATCATTTGTGTGTTACCGGTACCGGTCCAAAAAATTACAGGAATTTGTTTCATAGTTCAATTGCCTCCTTATAATGTAGCCACAGCTACCTTGAGCGACATGCCTGCCGCCAGCTTTTGCAATATAATATCACGAAAATGCTCATAGGCCGCAAAGATGCTGCGTGCCTTGGGCACATCGCCATAAACCTTCCAATAGCCGCTGTACTTGCAGTCCGTTCCCTTGTTGAGCACAAAGCCCAGAATATCCTCGAGCGGATAGCCGAGGAAGACACCGATTTCATGTGGAAAGGTCTTCTGCGTATTCAGCCGCTGCTCAAGCCTATGCAGGTAAGCTTCTGCAGAAGCTCCGGCTTCATAGCCTGCTGCAATAAGATACGCCTGATAGCCGGGATTACTCAGTGCCTGCGCCAGTTGCTCCTCATTATAGACCAAAACGAGCACACGCTTAGTACACGCGCACAGACGGCGGAAGACTATTCCCTGCTCAGCGAACTGAGCGTTGTACTGCACAAGCAGCGCGTCTATTTCTTCACCATCATCAGGCATCAGCGAGAGCAGATTCGCCGGCTTAATACCTGCCAATACAGGCGCACAGTTATATGCCAGCAGCTCGTCGAATGATGTAAATCCAAACAGCTTCATGAGCTTTCTCCTTTCAGTTAGATATTGCTAACCACATGCTTATTGTAGCACGTTTTACATTGGTTAGCAATAGGTAACGCAAGAAGCTTTTATGAAAAGGCGTTGACTTTTTCTTGACGCAGTCTGCTTATTGCTGATAATAACCCTGAATCTGCTCCAGCAGGAAATCTGCACCCTTTTCGCCCATAAACGGCAGATGTGTTGCCACTACGCCGTTCATAAACGGTGCGCTGACGAGCACCTTCATATTGCTGTCATCCGCCTGCGAAAGTGCCACATCGTCTGCGAAAAGCAGCGTGTTGCGCAGCTCACGGATTTCCTGCAGCCATTCGCCCTCCTCGGCGTAGGCTTCTACGTCTGCCGCAGGCCCAGTGATGGCCTTCAGGCTGTGTGCGCACATTTTGTGCATCACGGTAATGCCTGCCTGTTCCAGAAAAGCGCCCACACCACGCACCAGGTCATAATCGCCCTTAACAGCTGCCTGCCTTGGCTTACTGCCGCCCATCATGGCAAACATGCTGAGCATGGACATGCCCTTTTCCTTCATTTTGATGCGCATCAGCACCATGGGCTCAGGAGCCTTACCAACCGCTGCGCCTACCTGCTCCAAAAAGCTTACGGTGCCGCTGTAGCCGTAGGGAACGGCATAAACATATGGCGTGCCGAACTTTTCTTCAAGATATTTGGCAGCGGCAAGGCCTTCGTTGCCCAGCACAATATTTACCTGTGCCTTGCCCATAGCCTGCAGCTCGTCTACGCTGGTGTCGCAGCAAAGGCAGGCGTTGCAGCGCAGTCCCAGCGCTTCGCCCAGCAGGCTCTTCACCTCCCAGATGTCGCTTGCCATGCGGTAGCGCCACGCAGAAGCACCAATGATGTTGTACACGCCTGCCTCATGCGCTACGTCCTTCTTTGGCAGATTGCGCACCAACAGCTTGTAGGTTTCCGCCAGGCCGACGCTGTAATCACCGCGGAAGCCTCCCTGCTCGAAGGCCACAAGCTTAGCCTTGACCTCGTTTTGCATATAACGGCACACGCCCTTGATGTCGGTGCCGATGACGGCAGTTACGGAAGAGGCAACAACGAAGATAACCTTCGGCGCATAGCTTTTATCCAGTTCGATAATTGCTTCCTCCAGACGTGTTACGTCACCCATGACAACATCATCCTCGCTCATATGCGTGGTGAAGAGGCGGTTTTGAAAGCGCAGGCCCAAGCCTCCGTATAAGCCCATGCTGTAGTGCGTGGTGCCGGCGGGGCCGTACTCCAGCACGATGGCTCCCTGTACGGCCAAAAGGCTCCAGATAATTCCCATTCTGTCCGACGGTGTCGGTAAAAATCTTACTAAGCTCACAGGCTGGCCTCCTCTCTGAATTTCTTTGCGTCGGCTACAGCCTTCGCCACTGCCTGCAGCATGAAGCTGCTGCATTCAAAGCCCAGCATTTTGCCTGCCGGGTCGCTGTGCAGCAGGGCAATGCCCTTGCGGCGCAGGCGCTCACCGAACTCATGGCCCATGTAGAACCACGGATGCAGTACGTCGTAAACATATTGCAGCGGTGCGATATTTGCCGCCTTGCAGATGTACGGGTCGTTTTGCGCCAGAATGCTTTCGATATCCGCAAAATTAGCCTCGCTCAGCTTATTGCTCTGAATCAGCTGCGGCACCAGGCCCAGGCTGCACAGATAGCTGTTGAGCTCGAAGCAGTCATACTGCGTATTGCCGTAGATATAGGGCACGCCCTTTACGTCAGGCAGCACCTTCTGCTCCAATTCCTTGCATTCCTCAAACTTAGCGCCAATCTCCGCAGGCAGCGGCAGCTCCAGATAATTAAACAGATGCTGATAGGTCTGCAGGTTTTTTTCCGGCGCGGCGAAGCGGTTGAAGTAAACGTAAGGAATGCCGTACTGCTCCTGCATAGCCTGCGCCAACGGCAGCGCAATATCATGCACTACGATGTTTACCTTCGCTGCGGGAGCACGGCGGATTTCCTCGGCAGTGCAGCCGCTGGGCAGCTGTACGCCCAGTTTGACGCCTGCTGCCGCTAAAAATGCGTGCAGCTCCGTATCGGCAAAGTTGCCCATGCGCTGTCCCAGAACGTTGACACTGCCGTCGCAGTCCTGCTTTTGCATCATTGCGGCGCAGGCAGTGATGGCGCGCTCCAGACCGGGGAAGTGATCCTCGCACTTAAAGTGCTCGGTGTGCACCGCCATTACCGGAATGCTGTACTGCTTCGTCAGCTCTGCGGCAATAGCGTCATAATCATCGCCGATTACCTCAATTACGCAGGTGGTGACGAGCATCACGCATTTCGGCTGATATTCCGCCACTATTTCTTTGAAGGCCTTGTGCATGCTTTCGGTACTGCCGAAGGTTACGTCATGGCTGTCGAGCACTACGGAAACGCAGCGTCCCGCAATACCGCCGTAGCGCTCGTTGATGGTGAGGCTTTTGGTGTAATAGCTGCATTCGTCCGTGCCTACGATTACCAGCAGGCAATCGTCGATACCGCCTGCCACCATCGCTGCGCCCATCAGCGGACAGTGGGTGCCGGGGAACAGCGCTGTTGTGAGCTGGGGCACATCCTTGATTGTCTGCACCTTGCTCAGGCGGTTCAGACGGCCTAAGATTTCGTTGCCGTCCATGCCTGCAGCTTGCGGCGGCATCCCCATTTTCTCAGCCATTTTGCGCATTTCGTCCTTCTTGTCACCCTTCATGGCCTGCATTATGCTCATCATCTTGCCCATGTCGGGCATAGCGCTTTTGTCACCGTTTTTCTGCTTAGCCTTGATGGCTTCGATGGCGCTTTTGGGCATGCCCATTTTTTCGGCCATCTTCCACATTGCATCTTCCTTTAAGCCCATGTACTGCCTCCTATTCTTCTTCGTCCTCGCTCATAGCCAGCACACGCTCGGCTAATTCGTTGTATACCTGTACCATTGGAGAGTCCTTGACAAATTCACTGACGGTGCCGCCCTGATTTTCGGCGATTTGGATATCGCCGCTGCGCGGTACGTACCGCACAACCTCGGTGCCGATTTCTGCAGCAGCCTTAGCTACCAGCTCCTGCTCATTCTCAATGTTTTTGGCATTGAGGATAATGCCCTTTAAGCGTGCGTAGCCGCGACGGCCGAAGTTTTTGATGGCCTGGGCGATGTTGCTTGCCGCGTAGAGGGCCATCATTTCACCTGAGGATACGATGAATACCTCGCGTGCGTAGCCTCCGCGAATGGGCATGGCGAAGCCGCCGCAGACTACGTCACCTAAGACGTCGTAGATAACGATGTCAGGCTTGTAGGTTTCAAAGGCTTCCAGCTCTGCCAGCTTTTCAAAGGCGGAGATGATGCCGCGGCCTGCACAGCCGATGCCGGGGGTGGGGCCGCCGGCTTCTACGCACAGAACGCCGCCGAAGCCTTCAAATACAATGTCCTCTAATTTCAAGGCTTCGCCTTTTGCTTTCAGTTGTTCTAATACTGTGGGGATGCGTTTGCCTTCCATGAGGTTTTTGGTGCTGTCGCTTTTGGGATCGCAGCCTACTTGCATTACTTTGTAGCCTTTTAATGCGAGTGCTGCGGATAAATTGGAGGTAGTGGTGGATTTGCCGATGCCGCCTTTACCGTAGATTGCTATTTTTCTCATGTTTTTCTCCTTATGGGTATTATTATTATTTATGAATTGGTGTGCTTCCCTTACGCTTGCGTGCTATGATACTTTTTGCCCGGGGCGGCAAAAAGTATCCAAAAAAACGCCCTTAATGGCTGCTTCGCCGGATTCCGGCGACTGGATTCGCAGAATTTTTCACGTCGCTGATTTTTGCGTGCCGTGCGTTGCTATGATACTTTTTGCCCGGGGCGGCAAAAAGTATCCAAAAAACGCCCTTAACGGCTGCTTCGCCGGATTCCGGCGACTAGATTCGCAAAATTTTTCACGTCGCTGATTTTTGCGTAGTGTGCATCCGCAGGATGCGTCAACGCTCCAGCGAAAAATTTCTGTGCCTGTCCGTTGCTTGCGCAGTTCGCTTAACATCGTAGTTCTGGCGAGCCCGTCGTCCGTTCCGGTCTGCGCAGCGCCGAGGGTTGTGTGCTGTTTGTTTGAGCGAAGCAAAGACTATCATGCTTTACGATAGTTTGAGCGTAGTTTAAGTGAAAATTCTTTATTATAAAGCCTTTTATCTATATTCAATTACAAACGGAAAGCCTTGTACAAAGTAGCAGCGTACTTTTTGTCCGGCGTCGTTTTTGGCAGCACTGAAGCGCCATTTGTAAAAGGCGCTGAGGGCGTTGTTATCCAGAGTGCTGTTGCCGCTGGAGCGCACTACTTCGGCGCTTTCTACGCGCCCGTCAGTTCCTATAACGCCACGCACGACAACGCGCCCACCGATTCCCGCATCACGCAGCGCCTGCGGATAAACCGGAGCCGCAGTGGAGACTACGCGCGGAGGCACCTTGGGATTGCGGGCAATGCCGGGGCCTGCGCCATCGCCGACGCCGCTGCCGTGTCCCGCACCGTGACCGCCACCGCTGCCACTGCCGCTGCCGGGACCAATACCGCTACCGGTGCCGGTGCCATGGCCTGTTCCGCGACCGCCGCCGCTGCCACTACCGCTGCCTTTTTTAGCACCTGCAGGCACATGCTTCACTACATGCTTCACAACCTGCTTATGCTCTATCTTGCCATCAGGCAGAGTAATTGTTTCTTCTTCCACGACTTCCTCCTCCTGCTCCTCGCCATCGTCGGCAGCATCAGCGACAGCTTCATCGGCGCCACCTCCGCCTCCGCCGCCAGCATCAAAGAACACAACGGTGTCAGCATCCGCAGGCGGCTGCTGCATAGCAAAGACGCCGGAAAACGCTAGTGCGACGAACAATATAAAATGTATTATCAGTGAACCGCAAAAGCCAAAGCGCTGACGTGCCTTCGCCTGCAGCTTTTCTATCTGCTTCATCGTTACTTACCGCCATCCGTTGCCAGGCCGAAGCGTGCTACGCCTGCGCCCTTCAGCTTATCTACCAGCTTAATCACCTCGCCGTACTCCAGCGCCTTTTCCGCACGGATGACAACAGCGAAGTTTTTGTTCTTCTTCTGCTCCAGGCCTGCCTGCAGCGCCAAGGCCTCCGCATCTGTTTGGGCATCGCCCAGATAAATGCTGCCGTCGGCCTTCATCGTCACGGCGAAGGTTGTCGTGGTATCCGTCGCCGCATTTTTAGCCTGCGGCAGCTTCACTGGAATCGTTTTCAGGTCAATCATATACATCGTGCTCAGCATAAAAAAGACCAGCAGGAAGAACATAATATCAATCATCGGGATAATCATCAGCGGCGGCGTTTTCCTGTTACGCACATCTCGCAGCTTCATGATCTTCCTCTCCTTGTTTCAGCCTCCAGCAGCGCGCTGAAGCACTGCTCCATATCCGTAATCATGTTGTCCATACGGTGAGCGAAATAGGAATGCGCGCACAGCGAAAGAATAGCTACGCACAAGCCTGTCGCCGTTGCAATCAGCGCTTCACCGATGCCGCCGGTAATCGCCATCGGCGCACCCGCTTCTACGTTGAAAATGCTGAAGGCACCGATCATGCCCACGATAGTGCCAAGCAGTCCCAGAAGCGGGGACATCGTTACGATAATGCCCAGGTAATCCAGCTTATCGCGCAGCGTCGCCATAAAAATACCGGCACGGCTTTCGAGGAAGGCGCTCTTTTCTGCCTTACCGCCTGCAACAGCCTCCACATCGGCAAGCATCTGCGCGCACTGACCGCTGCCCTTGCGCGCCAGCTCCGTCGCTACAGCAAAATCACCGCTGCGCACGGCGGCACAATAGCGGGAGGCAAAGACAGCGCCGCTGTCCACGCTCTTATAATATATAAACCGCTCAATGGCGATTGCTATCACAGTTATAGAACAGGCGAGCAACGGCCACATAACCAGTCCGCCCTTATGAAAGTACATTATTAAATCTGTTATTGCCTGCATATTTTCCTCACAAATCTACAAATGCTGTCGTACTTTTACAGGAGGTGCATACTGCTCCCCAAAGTACAGAAAGGAGCAGTATGCTGTATATTATGGAATCAAAACTCTAATTAAAAGGTCATCTCTGCGCCGACACGCCAGGTGCGGCCGTCGATGCTGTAGGTATGATAGGTATCATACAGGAAGGATTTATTAAAGATATTATCTACACCGGCATAAACGCGGTAATTTTTGTTGAACTGCTTGCTGACAGTCAGACCGGTGGTACTGTAGGAATAATCCTGCTGATAGCCGTCAGTGTTGCTCTGATGATAGTTGAAGTAATATCTGTTATACAGATTTACGGTCAGCGGATTTTCCTTGGCATCGGTGTAGGTCAGCTGAATCAGGCCGTTGTGGCGTGCTCTGTAGGCCAGGCGATCACCGGTTTCCAGATCCTTGGCATCCAGATAGTTGTAAACGCCTCTTACGCTCCAGTGCTCATCGAAGTTGTAGCCGATTTCACTTTCCAGGCCTTTGATTTCTACCTCACCGCGGTTGATATATTCACTCCAGATAATATTCTGCGCCAGCTTATCGGGATCATAGTCACCGCCGTCAATCATATTTTTAATCTTGTTTTGGTAATAGGTTACCTTGCCGCTGACCTTACCCTTTTCGGCCTCAAAACCAAAGTCAAAGTTGGTGCTTTCCTCCGGCTGCAGGTCAGGGTTACCGATAACATTTACCGGCATCGGTGCCATGCCAACCTTCTCCATCTGAGAATACAGTTCGTATAAGGTCGGTGCGCGGTAGCCCTTGCCCCAGTTTGCTTTCACGCGGGCATTTTCGCTTAATTTATAGGTTGCGCCCAGCTTCGGAGAGGTGTGGGTGCCAAAGGAATCATGGTGGTCAATGCGTACTGCGGGAATCAGCAGCAGCTTGTCGCCGATTTTCCATTCGTTCTGCAGATATACGGCAGCAGTTTCCGAGGATACCTCAGATGAGGTCTTTCTCTTGCCGTTGACGGTTACATCATGTTGGTCAGTGCCGCGACCCTTCAGATGCGTACCGTTCATGATATCCTTTTTGTATTCGGCACCGAAGGTCAGGGTATTGTTGTCATCCATTTTGTAGGAATCCTTGCCTTCGACAACGAGCTGCTTGTAATTATTTTGGTCAAAGTCAACAAACTTGTCGGCATTGGTATTCAGATTTTTATACCAGGAGGTATTGTCCTTGCGCAGCTCACTGAAATAGGTGCGGAAATTATAATCATGCTTACCGTCCTTTCCGTTATAGCCTAAGCTGTAATCGGAACGGGTATTATCATAGAAGTGAGAGGAAAGCATGGGATATTTTTCCGGCATAGCCATATCGCCGTATTTTTGCTGCATCTGCGCCAGCATTGCAGGATACATCCTGTTATACATAGCCTCATAGGCTGCTGCATAAGCCGGCATATCGCTTGTCAGCCCCTGATCGGCAAGGGCTTTGGCAACTGCGCCTGCCGCTGCCTGCTTTGCTACAAAAACAGCCATGCTGCCTTTGTTGGTGTAATCGGAGCCCATGCTGCTCCAGGAGAAGCTTTTGAGCTGCTCGCGCATGAAGTTCATATCAAAATCAAGGCTATGGTTATCATCAAAGGCATAGCTCAGGCCGGTGTTCAAAAAGCGACGTGTGCCATACATGTTGGTGCTGCTGGCATCGGTTGAAGTAACTGCACCGGTCGTTGTATTTTTAGAGTAGTTTTTATAGACACCGCTGTCGAGCTTGCGTACCTTTTCGATACCGCCGCCGATTTTCAGGCTCAGCTTGCCCTGCTTGCCGGAGGAATACATAAAGCTTGTTGCTTCATCCTTGGTGCCAGTGTGCATGTTGACGCTGATGCTGGGAGTGGTAGATTTTTTGGTGATGATGTTGATTACGCCACCGATAGCGTCAGAGCCATAGAGGGCGGAGCCGTTGCTGCGGATGATTTCGATACGCTCAACATCGGAAATGTTGATACGCTTTAGCTCGTAAGCATTTTGGGAGCTTTGCGTATTTTCTGCCGCCATGCGCTTGCCATCAACAAGAATCAGGGTGTGCATGGTGCTGTTACCGCGCATCTGTACCTGATTGCCGGTCATGCCGTTATCCTGCACGTCAATATTATTTGCCAGGCGCAAGGCATCCTGTACGCTGTAGGCACCCAGTTCTTTAATCTTCTGCTCGGTAATAACCTCAACGCTTTGCGGAACCTCTTTTTTCTCCAGCTGTGTCTTGGTGGCAGTCACAACGTAATCCGCACCGCTGTATTCATCGTAATTATCTGTCTCAGCAGCAAATGCCATATGGCCGACTGCGCTCACAACGCAGGCAGTGAGTAAGGCTATTTTCTTTTTGTTTAAATTTCTCATAATGCACCTCTTTTTTCTACTTGTTTTTTTATGGTATATTTCACACCCGTAAAGTCAGCAACTGCTAACTAACGGATAAAAAAATATCGGAAGAATTTATTTTCTGTCGAACCATACGACAAAATCACCCGCAGGCTTTTCGCCCTTCTGTTTGCGCTCCAGCGGTGTGATTACGGCAACCTTGAGCTCAGGGCGCAAAGCTTCCAGCTTTTGCGTTGTACCCAGATGCGCATCGGAATGGAAGCAACCGTTGATATGCAAAATCTGCATATTCTGATGTGCATCGGCAAACGCAGCAATGCTCTCGGCCATCTTGTCATCCTTCAGGCATTGCGCCGCATAAACTGCTGCTAAACGCGCTGGCGGCATCTTCATCGGCGCTGCCGGGGAGCTCATCTGCGCATAGAATTTATCCTTATACGCGCCCTCGGGAGCATAGGTATGCTTGGGCAGCCATTGCTGATACTGCGCCTCCACGCCCTCCGTCGAAGCGTTGTTTTTCGCTACGTGCGCTGCCAAAAAGCGCGGTACGTTAGCGGCAATAACGGGCATTTTCTTTTCTTTGGCAAAATTTACCAGCGGAGCATAATCCGTACGATAATTAGGCCAGGGGCGGGCGGTAGCCAGGAAATTCTCCTCGCTCAGAGTATCTGCCAGAAAGTTATTTAACTTACTTTGGTTATCTACCTCAAACATTTCCATGGATAAGGCCAGTTTCGCGCCTTTTGCCTTATACATTGCCTCCAAAAGCTCTAATTCATATTGGTGTATTTCACTTTGGTCATGATATTCACCAAAGAAGACTACATCATACTTTTGCAGCTTGCTTGCCAGCTGCGCTGCTGTTAAATTTTTACCGCTCTGCGCATCGCTGAACTGCGCCGCACCTGCGGCACCTGCGCCCAGGCACAGCATTGCCATGCTAAGAGCGATTGTTTTCATGAATTTGTTCATCTTAATCATGCTCCTCTACACTATACGGGAAGCACACGGGGTACTGCGTCCCGTTGGCCTCGACACGCATAATCACGGCCTTCACATCGTAAAGCTCTTCAATCACAGACTGCGTGAACACCTCGTCCGTAGGTCCGTCTGCCATGATCGTGCCCTTTTTCAGCGCAATCAAACGCTCACTGTAGCGCGCCGCATGGTTCAAATCGTGCAGCACCATGATAACCGTCAGCCCCATTTCGTTATGCAATCGCACAACAAGTTCCATCAGCTCCAGCTGATGATGCACATCAAGATAGGTCGTAGGCTCATCGAGCAGCAGAATCTTCGGCTTCTGCGCCAGCGCCATGGCCAGCCACGCGCGTTGACGTTCGCCACCGCTCAGGGTATGCACCAGGCGCGTACGCAGCGGTCCCAGCTCAGTAAACTCCAGTGCTTCTTCAATCGCCAGGCGGTCCTCCTGATTGAGGCCGTCGAAGAACTTGCGGTACGGCATTCGTCCGTAGCACACCAGCTCCTCCACCGTCGTGCCGCCGGGAGCATTCGCGCTTTGCGCCATCACCGCCAGCGTGCGCGCCACCTCTTCCGTGGACATTTTGTTGATGTCCTTGCTGTCGAGATAAACCGCACCGCTCGCAGGCTCCAATAAACGACATAACGCCTTCAGCAGCGTTGATTTGCCGCTACCGTTCGGTCCGATAATCGTCACAATCTCCGGCTTGGCTATATCCAGCGTCAGTTCCCTGATTATCGTGTGCTCGCCGTAGCACAAAGTAATTTTTTGTGTATGTAATGTTGGGATATTCATAAGTTAACGCATCCTCCGTTTCAGCAGATACAAGAAGAACGGACCGCCGATGAAGGACATGAAGATGCCCACGGGGATTTCCAGCGGACTGAAAAGCGTTCTTGCCGCCGTATCAGCCAGTGTTACCACCGCACCGCCGGCAATCGCCGCACAGGGCAGCAGGTATTCGTGGTCGCTGCCGATTAACAGGCGCATGATGTGCGGCACGATGAGGCCCACAAAGCCCAGCATGCCTGCTACGCTGACGGAAACCGCCGCCAGCAGCGCGGAAAGAAAGATTAAAATTGTGCGCATGCGCATAACGCGTACGCCCAAGCTTTTGGCCAATTCATCACCCAACTGCAACGCATTTAGGGAACGCGCACACAAAATCGTGCCTATAATGCCAATCGCGCTGTAGGGCAGCAGCATTTCCACATGCCCCCAGCTGCGCCCCTGAAAGCCGCCGGCCATCCACATCACGGTTCCCTGGATTCTGTCGCTGTAAAATACGTTCAGCGCCGCCATACCGCCGCCGAAGAAGGTGGCAACCGCCACGCCCGCCAGAATCATCCGCAAGGGGTTGATGCCCTTTTCCCACGCCAGGAAAAAGACGATGCCTGTGGAAAGCACAGCGCCGACGAAGGCTGCCAGCGGCACCATAGCAGATTGTTCCGGGAAAAGCAGCATTATCACCATCGCAAACAGTCCCGCACCGGCGCTCACGCCGATGATACCGGGGTCTGCCAGTGGGTTGTGCAGCACGCCCTGCAGATTACAGCCTGCCAGCGCCAGGTTAGCACCTACAAGCACGGTAACAATCGTGCGGGGCAGGCGGATGAGGTTCACAATGCGGTCGGTGTCCGCATCTGCCTCGCCCAGCAGCGCCGCCCATGTTTCGCTCACCGAAAGGCTCACTGTACCACTGCCAATGCTCACGAAAATGCCTGCGACGAGCAGGATACACAGGCCGCAAAAGACCGCTATACGCATTTTTTCTTTTGTTTTGGCATCATTACTCATTACTTGGCCTCTCCATACATATATTCTTTCATAATCTTCATCGCGTCGATAGTGTGCGTGCCGGGGTTAACGGTAAACAGGCTCGGCGGCAGCTGGTACACACGGTTATTCTTCACGGCGTTCACGTCATGCCAGATGGCGTTGTCACGCATATTGGCGCGCAGCTTCTCCAGAATTTCCTTGCTGCCGCCCATGGTAATCAGCATCACGATGTCGGGGTTTTCCTTGGCTACGAATTCCATGCTCAGCGGAATGTAGCTGCTGTCCTTTACGTTTTCGGCCTTGTCCGCAATGTTTACGGCACCCAAACGCTCTGCCAAATCACCGCCAAAGCTCTTTTTGGTGGACATATTGAAGCTGTCCGGCGAGCCGAAGATGATCAGCACCTTCGGTCCCCTGCCCTTCTGTACGTCCTGCGTCAGCGCAGCATATTCCTTTTCTATCTGCGCACGCTTGGCTGCAGCTTCCTTTTCTCTGCCGGCAAAGCGGCCGAAGTCGTCTATGCTTTTCAGCACGTCCTCATAGGAGTTTATCATGTTCAGGTAAAGCGGCACGCCGGCCATTTCCAGAGGCTTGCGCAGCATTACGTGGAAGGGTACGTTCGTGCCTACAACCAGATCAGGCTTCAAACTCATGATTTTTTCCAGATTCGGCGCGTGGATCATGCCTACTTCGGGGATGTCCTTAATGCTTTCCTTGATGTCATCGGGATATGAAGTGCTGGTAGGTCTGCCGACGGCCTTGCCACCGATGGAGGTAAATATTTCCAGATTGGAGGCATTGAGAAAGACGATTCTTTTGGGCTCCGCAGGTATGTGTACCTTGGCACCGGTGCTGTCGGTTACAGTTACGGCGGCATTGGCTGCGAGCTTGTGCTGGCCTCTTGCCAGCAGGAAGTAGCCTGCCAGGGCTATGATTACGACAAATACGAGTAAGATATATTTTTTCATACGCAACTCCCTTTACAATATTAGCTAGTGCTATCTTTGAATTCAAATTAGCCTAGTCTAACTTTACTATGACATTATCTTATAAGATGGGGTTTTTGTCAAGTTAAAATTAGCGCAGGCTAATTTGGTGAATCAGTTTTCAGTATGAAATTCCAGTGAGATGTCGATTTTCAGCACTTCTTTTGCCTGCATATCGCTATGCAAGCGCAGCTCCTTTACCTTGCAACCATCGCGTTCTACCTGCCGCAGCCAACGCAGCAGGGAATAAAAATTGCCGACAGCACTTATTTTCACTGTCTGCAGCTGCAGACCATGTTGCAAAGGCATAGGCTTGCCCTCCAGCTGCATACTGTTTAGATGAATGCTTTGAGCTCGTGCCTGCTTTTGCAGGCGTTGCAACCTGTTATTCAAGCTCAGATTCTGCTCTGCCTGTTGCTTCAACTTCTTTTGCTTCTCCAACAATGTAATCTGATATGTCTTATAATCACTGTGTTCATCAGCAAAACGAATCTGCTGTGTCAGTTGCCCATGCAGCTTCTGTGTCTGTTCTACCGCCAGTTGTCGTTCATTCCAAAGCTCTAATGCCTTTACTCCAAAGCCTGTAGACAACACCAACGCTATGCAGGCAAGCAGATTAATTGTTTTTTCTCCTGCCTTCATTGCTTGCCCTCCTTCATCTGCAGCTGCAGTTTATAAACAAGAACGTTACCCTGCTGCTGCGATTGCAGAAGCTCTACTCTGCTGTAAACTCCACATTTTTGCAGTTGCCCCACAAAACTTTCCAAGGCCAAATTATCCACCGCCTGTCCTTGCAGCACTAAAGGTTTTTTACTGCCGTTGTATTCCAGCAGTGTCAGCCAACAGCCTGGCATCATCTGGCGGCAGATGTGCTCAACCTCACCACCTGCCTCTTTCGATGGTTTAGACGCTGCAGCCAACAGCTTTTCCAAACGCTGACAGTTACGCTCAACAACCTCGCTTTCCTGCATACGCTGTTCCCACTCCTCATACTGCTCTAATTGCTGCTCTACCTCCTGCAAATCGCGCTGCGCCAGATAACAGCCTCCCCAGGCACTGGCATAAGCCAAAATCGATAACCCTAAAGCTGCACAGGCTGCTTTTGTCAGATAACGGCCAAAAGTGGCCGCTATCCCCTGTAAGCGCCTCTGCTTCTGCCTGTATATTGATGGAAGAGACTTCCCGGCAAACCATTTATCTGCTGCTTCATCAATCGTTTTACTGCCTAAAAAAATCCCTTGCAGCTTCAGCATTAAACTTCTGCACAGCTGCTCCAGTTCAGCACGCGACGCATTCTGTAAGGCTGCAAACATCACCTGATATTGCTGTTCATCTGCTTTACCGATAACATGTGCTTCAAAGCTGTAAGTATAGTCTTCTTCAGACCAAGGAACACTCTGCTGTACTTCCCATTTTAAGGCAGCCTGCAGTTCACGCCGCCTCATTAAAGGCAAAAGCAGCTGTTCGGAGTACACCGTTGCTGCCGCAGGCAGCAACAAAACCGCTGCTCCCTCTTCTACATCACGTGCCAAAAGAATTTCACGTAAAGCATCGGTAAGTCTTTGCTTATCTGCCAGACATTCCTCATTCAGCTGCTCCTGCCAGCTATGCTCACCATTCTGCCAATACGCAACCTCCCCCGTTTGCAGTGACAAAAGCAAAAGTGCCTGCTTACGGCGCCAACGGCAACGCAAAGCGCACCGTACAGACTCAAACAACTCCTCAACACTAATACTTTTTCCATGCTTCATCATAAGAACATCCTCCAATACCATGTAATGATTTCTTTGCCACAAAAATACGCAGCAACCGCTCCTGCGCACAAAAACGGTCCGAAGGGAATTGCCTGTTTCAGCTTTCCACGCCTGCACAGCAACAATAATGCCCCTACAACACCACCGCTGACAAAGGCGAGCAGCAAACACAATAGTCCCTGATCTAAGCCAAGCCAGATACCCAACGTCGGCGCTAACTTGACATCACCCTCGCCCATACCTCCGCGACTGGCAAAATACAGCACCAGCATTATTGCCAACATAATTCCAGCTCCGTAAGCAGCATCAAAAAGCTGCCCCTCATACCACGCGCGTACTAAGCCAACTGCCGCTAAAATTAATGTTACCTTGTCATAAAGCAGCATAGATTTCATATCAGTATAAGTGTGATAAAGCAAACCGAGAACAAAAATAACGGAAAACATGATTACCTCCTTAATTTTTTCCCAAAAAAGCAAATAGGACCCCTGCATTGCATTACTACAACACAGGAGTCCTAAAACTCTTTACTACATATTTACTTTTTCTGCTTCCAGATAAAGCCAATGCGCTTAGCTAAAGAGCTGAAAGTCTTTAATTGCCTCTTACCAGTTCAGGTCCTCAACCTCTTGACGGCCTTTGCCGGTCAGAGCATCCATCATGATGCGTTGCTCGATTTGAGCAGCCAGCTTCTTGGTGAACTTAACAGTATCCGGGTTAACGGACATGCTGTCGATACCGCTCTTAATGAGGAACTCGCAGAACTCAGGATATACGCTCGGAGCCTGACCGCAGATAGAAACGGTCTTGCCATCCTTATGAGCAACCTCGATCAAGTGACGGATTGCACGGCGTACAGCCAGGTTACGTTCGTCATAGATATGGGAAACAGTATCGTTATCACGGTCGCAGCCCAGAACCAGCATGGTCAGGTCGTTGGAACCGATGGAATAGCCGTCAACAAATTTGTTGAACTGGTCAGCCAGGATGATGTTGGACGGAATCTCAGCCATCAGCCAAACCTTGAAGTCCTTACCACGGGACAGACCGCAGTCAGCCATGATTTTGGTAACCTTTTCGCATTCCTCTACGTTACGGCAGAACGGAATCATAACGTTCAGGTTCTTCAGGCCGAACTCTTCACGAACCTTGCGAACAGCCATGCATTCGAGCTTGAATGCTTCGATATATTTAGGATCATAGTAACGGGAAGCACCGCGCCAGCCCAGCAGAGCGGAAGGCTCGTTCGGCTCGAATTCGTCGCCGCCCTTCAGGTCGCGGTATTCGCTGGACTTGAAGTCGGAGAAGCGCATGGTTACCGGTCTCGGAGCCATAGCCTGGCAAACTTGGCGGATGCCTTCAGCCAGTTGGTCTACAACCTTTTCCGGTTGACCGATTTTGATCAGATACAGCGGATGTTCATGGATATAGGTAGTCCAGATGAACTCTTCGCGCATCAGGCCGATACCGTCGCAAGGCAGAGTAGCATATTTTTCAGCCAGCTCAGGATCGCCCAGGTTCATATAAATCTTAGTACCGGTCGGCGGGAAGTATTCAGCAGCAGCAACTACCTGTTGTGCCGGTTGTTCAGCCTTCGGCTCTTCGATGATGCCTTCATAAACTACACCATGAGTAGCATCAATGGTTACGTCAATGCCATCGGGAATGGTGGTGGTAGCAGCTTCGCCACGGCTCTTGGTACCTACGATACATGGAATGCCCAACTCGCGGGATACGATAGAAGCATGGCAGGTCATTCCGCCGCTATCGGTTACGATTGCTTTCGCTTTCTTCATAGCCGGTACCCAGTCAGGAGCGGTCATTTCAGTTACGAGAATTTCGCCTTCCTTGAATTCGTCGATATGGGACGGATCCAAAATTACATGTACGCGGCCTGCTACATTACCAGGGCTGGCAGGCAAGCCTTTAACGATAACTTTGCGATCAGTAGTCACTTTCTTCTCCTCTTTCGGTGCACCATTTTCTTTGTTACGACGGCTCCATACGGTTTCAGGACGGGCTTGCAGGATGTACACCTTGTTATCGCGCTCGTCAACGCCCCATTCCATGTCCATGTAGCAGCCATAGTGTGCTTCAATTTTCTTAGCGCATTCAGCCAATTGTTTGATTTGCTCATCAGTCAGCTTCTGCTCGTTTTGCTCATCCAGCGGAACAACAACCTCTTCGCAGTCGCCGTCAGCTTTGCGAATCAGCTTAATGTCCTGCGCGTTAACGTTCTTTTCAACAATCTCGCAGGTAGCTTTATTTACAGTATAGTTATCCGGAGTTACGGTGCCTTGAACAACATATTCGCCCAAGCCCCATGCGCCCTCGATGAGGATGTTCTTGTCGTCGCCGGTAGCAACGTTTACAGTGAACATAACGCCTGCAGCCTTGGAGAATACCATCATCTGTACTGCAGCGCTCAGTGCTACATCCAGATGATCAAAGCCTTGTTTTTCACGGTAGTAAACCGCACGGTCGGTAAAGCAGGAAGCATAGCATTCCTTAACCTTAGCAACGATGGTTTCTGCACCCTTTACGTTCAGGTAGGTATCCTGCTGGCCTGCAAAGCTTGCATCCGGCAGATCCTCTGCGGTAGCGCTGCTGCGAACAGCAACGAACGGATCAGCCTGGCCAACCTTTTCACCCAGCTCTTTGTAAGCTTGGGCAATCAGATCCTGCAGATCCTGCGGCATTTCTTCGTCCATAATTGCCTGGCGGACCTTAGCGCAAACCTCGCGCAGCTGAGCGCTGTTGTCTACGTCCAGACCGGCAATTAAAGTTTTAATCTTTTCGTACAGACCGGTCTTTTCAAAGAAGTATCTGTAAGCGCAGGCAGTAGTTGCGAAGCCATACGGTACAGGTACGTCAACATGAGAAGTCAGCTCGCCCAAGGAAGAAGACTTACCACCGGCGATTGCTACGTCTTTTCTCTCCAGCTGGTCAAACCACAGCAGGAATGCTTTTTCTTTCTCCATAATAATTTGCTCCTTTTAAAATACTATACTTTTTTCTGGGGAAATCCTTAATATAGTGTATACTATATCACATTTAAAGGGCATATTCAAGCGATTTCTGCAGTTTTTTTTAGATTTTTTGTGGAAAATTCACTGGCATGCTATAATACAGATAAAAGTGAGGTGCGTACCATGAATTTTATCGACAGCTTTTGCAGTAACATAAAAAAGGTAATTGCCCTTATAGCTTTAATGCTCCTTTTAACGCTCGTTATTTTAATTTTTACGCATACATCATTAGGCTATTTTCTTGTGCTGCTGCCCATAACACTGCTGATTATTTATCTTTTACATAAAATGAAAGAGCTGGATGAACAAGCCTGCTTCTCTTTCAGCGTATTTTTAGCCGTTTTTGCTTTCATTTTAATTCTCTGCGGTCTGCCGAAGTTTGGAGTAATGCTTACCGCCATTGTTTATGCCGTCATACTTTTGTACGCATACAAGCTTATGCTGCATCCGCAGGAGAAAGAACAGCAATACAATAAAACGAATAATATAGAAGCAGACAGTGCCGATGATTACGTTCCCCTGATTACCTATGACGACACCTGCCCCGACGATGGCGAGGACTACGGCCCCGAAGGCAGCGTTATCTGGGGTCCGCGTACTATCGAAGAAAAGATCTGTATCAACGGCAAATGGTACATCAACGAAAACAGCGAGGAATGGGAAGAAAACGAAGGCTGATGAGCCATTAAACAATTTATGCAGACGCTCATATGCATGGGCGTCTTTTTTTGCGCACAAAAAAGCGGTCCTACTAAAAGTAAGACCGCTAATTAACAATTGGTGGAGACGAGGAGAATCGAACTCCTGACCCCCTGCTTGCAAGGCAGGTGCTCTCCCAGCTGA
>ENA-ORMX01000882-ORMX01000882.1-human-gut-metagenome-genome-assembly--contig:-NODE-882-length-21574-cov-3.549468_pt1 | contig 21574 bp, 14 predicted proteins | sample MGYA00242108_ERZ509007 | MGnify/ENA primary metagenome ERZ509007 (study PRJEB26280, sample SAMEA2338745) | human gut metagenome | biome: human gut; feature: human-associated habitat; material: faeces...
CAGAGGTAGAAAAGATGCCTTTAGATTTAAATATGCTTAGGTTTCTTCCTATAAATGGGATAGATGCCAATATGGTTTTATTAATATATAAATTAAATATATACTATACTAAATGGATATATAATATACATCAGAGTGATTATTAAAAAATCAAATATTCCCTTTGTTCACAACCATTACAAGAGTATAATATATAACTAATCCTAAATTGTTCACGAAGCAGTAGATTGATGTATAATCTGCCAGATATTCATCAAGGACAGGCTGAAGAAAATCAACCACACCAGTATAAGATAAGAGGCAGAGGATTTTTTGATAGAATTTAATAAAGATACAGTAGAAATGTAGTCAAATTAAAAATACATTAAAAATACAAAAAAATAATTAATTTTTATTGACAAATTAAAATTAAGAGATTATCTTATTACTTAATTCAATAGTCAAATGCGAAGAACAGGAAATGATTTATTTATATCACCGCCTACAGAGAGCCGTTGGTTGATGAGAAACGGTAGCAAGGAATAGATAAGCCCTCACCTGCAAGCAGTTCTGGTGAAAGATATTAATTTAGTAGTCAGAATCGGTACCCATCGTTAACAGGGCATGCCATTAAATGTGGCAGTAGAGAGGTCGGATTTATCCGGCAAGCAAAGTGGTAACGCGGAAGTAATGTAATTTACCTTCGTCTTTGCACAGTATCATTAAGATATGTGCAGAGACGAAGGTTTTTTGCATTATGGAATTAGTTGTTTTCAATTTCCGTTTTTCTGCGTTCATTGTATTTGGCTAGTGAAATAGGCTGGGAATATTTATCTTGCTCAGCTAATATTATATATAGGAGAGTGACATTATGAACACTTTAGTAATCGTTTTAATCGCGGCTGTTATATTATTTGGTGCCTATATGGTATATGGCCGTTGGTTAGCAAACAAGTGGGGCGTAGACCCTAAGGCAGAAACACCTGCCGTAAAGTACAATGATGGAAAAGATTTTGTTCCAACCAATGGATGGACTGTATTTAGTCATCAGTTCTCATCAATCGCTGGTGCAGGCCCTGTAACAGGTGCTATTCAGGCAGCAGCATTTGGATGGTTACCAGTATTACTCTGGATTCTTATCGGTGGTGTATTCTTTGGTGCTGTAACAGACTTCGGTGCTTTATATGCTTCAGTTAAGAACGAAGGTAAGTCAATGGGTATGATCATTGAGAAGTATATTGGTAAGTTTGGACGTAAGATTTTCTTACTTTTCTGCTGGTTATTTACACTTATCGTTATTGCAGCATTTGCTGATATGGTTGCAGGTACATTTAATGCATATACAGTAGTTGATGGAGCATCACAGTTAGCACCAGCAGCTTCAACTAATGGTTCTGCTGGTACTGTATCAATTATGTTTATGGTGTTCGCAGTAGTATTTGGTCTTATCCAGAAGAAGTTTAATCTTTCAGGCTGGAAAGAAGCAGTAGTTGGTATTGCATTTATTGTTGCTTCATTTGTAATTGGTAACTTCTGTCCAATCATCTTAGGTAAGAATGCCTGGAGCTATATCACATTCGTATATATCTTCTTTGCAGCAGTTATGCCAATGTGGCTTATGAAGCAGCCAAGAGATTATATGACAACATTTATGTTTATCGCTATGATAGTTGGAGCAGCACTTGGTCTTGTAGTTGCCCATCCATCTATGAACCTTCCTGTATACACAGGATTTAACAATGCAAAGCTTGGAACAATGTTCCCTATCCTTTTCGTAACAGTTGCATGTGGTGCTGTTTCAGGTTTCCACAGCCTTGTTTCATCTGGTACATCTTCTAAGACAGTAGAGAATGAAAAGGATATGCTTAAGGTTGGTTATGGTGCTATGGTACTTGAAAGCTTACTTGCAGTTCTTGCTCTTTGTGTAGCAGGTGCAGCCGCAGCCGCTGATGGTACAGCAGCAACAGGTACTCCATTCCAGATATTCAGCCGTGGTGTAGCTGGTTTCTTTGAAATGTTTGGTGTTCCAGTACATTTCGCAACAGTATTTATGACAATGTGTGTATCAGCACTTGCCCTTACATCACTTGATGCAGTTGCACGTATCGGACGTATGAGCTTCCAGGAGCTTTTCAGCGTAGATGATATGGAACATGCAGAAGGCTGGAGAAAGTTACTTTGCAATACATATTTCTCAACAATCGTAACACTTCTTTGTGGTTTCGTACTTACAAAGATTGGATATGCTAACATCTGGCCATTATTTGGTTCAGCTAACCAGTTATTAAGTGCCCTTGTTCTTATAACACTCTGCGTATTCTTAAAGGTTACAGGACGCAGCAACAAGATGCTCTTCCCACCTCTTATCATTATGCTTTGTGTAACATTTACAGCACTTGTACAGAGACTTATAGCTATGGTTAAGGCTATCCAGAATGCAGCAGCAGTTACAATCCCAGCAGGTACTACTACATGGGGTAAGGTGTTCATAGCAAATGGACTTCAGCTTATAATAGCAATTCTTCTTATCGTACTTGGTCTTATCATTGTAGTTAACTCAGCTAAGAGCTATGCAAAGAGTGAGAAGAACTCAGAGAAGGCTGCTTAAGCAGGTTGATGTATTATAATGTAAATGCGTTGGAATATTGGAAATTTTAATTTCTGATTAATATATTACAATATATAAAAGTTAGTATAAAACAGCTGGTATCTTATACAGGATGTGGCAGTTTACAAAGTCAGATTAAAGCTTTGACAATGTAGATAGTTACATTTATAAGATATCAGCTGTTTTTAATTTACTCAAATTTGTAAATCTTACATAGAGCCACCCGGAAAATGGGATGTGCAGCTTCTGATACCAGAATCAGAACTCCGCTTTATCTGTGTCGGTGTGATACCGTAATGCTTCTTAAGCAGGGCACTAAGGTAGCTGGCATTGGATATTCCAACTTTGGCGGCAACCTCACTTATGGAAAGGTTACCGATTTCTAAAAGGATTTTTGCGTGTTGTAATCGAACCTCTGTTATATATGTAGTATATGAGGAGCCGGTTACATCTTTGAATAGTCTTGAAAAATGTTATGGAGAAAGACAGGCGAAGCTTGCTGCATCCTGAAGGTCAGCACCATATTCAAGATTATTTTCTACATATATCATAGCCTTCTGGATTCTGTCATCAAATTTTTTAAGGTATAGAGTTTTGTTATCTGATTCATTAGGAATGTGATGCTCATATACATAGAAGAAAAGTTTATAAAACATTCCCTGAAGAAGTAGTTGTGAATAGTCAGAATTCCGTTCGTATTCGGATAACATTTCATCACACATTTTTCGTATTTCATTCTGTGAAGCTTTGGTAAAGTGAAGATAATTGCGACATAACATATCTAATTGGGCAGAACCTATTATTTCGATAATTGGCTCGAATACCTCTGTACGGACTTTTATAACAAACCGGTCATAGGGAACATCGGAAATAGGACAGTTTCTGTGATAAACCTCAGGTTTAGCGATACCGAAATCTCCGGCGTGACATACACGTATATTGTCGGTTGCAATCCATCTTCGGTCACCTGATACCATATATCCAATGGTGTAGTGGTCATGTGTAGCCTGCATAGCTGGCATGGCGTAACTGGCTTCTTTTATTTTGTGGTCTATATAAATATTTTCCCCAGGCTTAAGTGGTAATGGCATACTGTTCTCCTTTTTTTGATATAGCATAATTTTATAAAAAATAACATATAAAAGCAATTATATTTAATGAAAATAATAAAATTATGTGCAATAATTAATGTTGTAAAAGAAAACTGAGTTATGAAAAGAGGGGAGAATAACATATATGAATCAGAAGTTTAACCTGAAAGGGAATAATTTTATAAAGAATATGCTAAGGTACTCATATCTGATAATTGTATCTTTACTTCTTAATGCGGCGGTGAATGGGATAATTGTCAGTGCCAACAGGATAATAAGTGTGAATATTGACCATATGCTGGCTGGTGAAGCTGTTGATATAAGTACTGTTATTATAAAGTTTATATATCTGACATTATCGGGCTTTGTACTTTCATTTGCAGGAAGCAGGCTTTCGCTTAAATATGCGGTAAGGGTTATTAATTCATACAGAAAACAGATAAGCAGCAAGTTATACCGGATAGATTATTCTTATTATGATAATGCAGGTACAGCAACAATAATTAATAAGGTGAATTCTGATATAGCAGAAGCTGAAAACTTTCTGACAGAGCATTTTGCAACAATTATAACAAATATTACGGCAGCACTTATATATGCCAATTATGTGCGAAGGATAAATGTAGTGCTTTTTGTTGCAGTTGTTGTGAGTTATCCACTTGTAATATGGCTGTCAAATATTCTTGTGAAGAAAATGCGTGATGTGTCAAAGATATATCGTTTAAAGGTTGATGCAATGCTTGGGATTGACCATGAAGCTATAATGGGGTATCAGATAATAAAAGCCTTTGGATTACAGAAGTATTTTGAAAACAGAATGCATAAGGCATCAGAGGAGCTTGTGGAAACAGAGCAGATAAGAACAGGCATAAGCAATACGGCGATAGTTATAAGAAGACTCATACAATGGATTCCTTCTATATTATGTGCATTCTTAAGCATATGGCTTGTAAGAAATGGACAGCTTACAGTTGGAGAGCTTGTTGGTTTTGTCGTTATTCTGGAAAAGTTTGTTGAGTCGATTATAGGAATTCCGTTTGCCATAGTTGATGCAACAGGCTGTATGGTGTGTATAGGAAGGCTTGAAGGAATACTCTCGGCGAAGGATGAATATTACGGGGATAAGACAGAGCCAGATATTTTATCTATTAAGACTATTAGGTATAAAGAAAAATGTAAAAAAGAAAGTAATAAATGTATGGAAAATAAAATAACAAAAGAAGAAAGTAATATACATATAGAAAATCAAAAAAATATAACAACAAAAGAACAAAATCATAAAATTAAAATACAACAAACACAGATAAGAGAAAATATTTATCAGACAACGAATATAACTAATAAGGTATCAGGTGAGTATGGTTTAGATTATGCCATAGAATTTGACAATATAAAGTTTGCATATAAAGAGGGCGAAAATGTTCTTAATGATGTCAGCTTTAAGATTAAAAATGGCGAAAATATAGCAATAGTCGGAAGCTCAGGTGGTGGAAAGACTACTATTTTCAGACTGTTATGCGGCTTATATCATACCAGTGCCGGAACATATAAGTTGTACGGAATGGATATTAATGAATGGAATATTGAAAGCGCAAGAGAAAATATGGCGCTTGTTTCACAGGATACATTTTTATTTCCAGGAACTATTGAGGAAAATATCAGGTATGGAAATATTAATGCAACTCACGATGAAGTTGTTAATGCATGTAAGGATGCAAGAATTCACGACTTTATAGAAGGACTTGCTGACGGATATGAAACTGTGATAAGTGAGGGTGGAAGCCAGCTTTCAGGTGGTCAGAGGCAGCGTATTGCTATAGCAAGGGCAATATTAAAAAATACGCCAATTCTGTTGTTAGATGAGCCTACATCTGCTATTGATGAGGGAACAGAGCAGCTTATACAGGATGCCCTTGACAGATTATGCAAAGGAAAAACAAGCATAACGATAGCACACAGATTATCAACAATAAAAGATGCTGACAGAATAATTGTACTTCAGCATGGAAGGATAGTTGAAACTGGAACTCATAAACAGTTGATTGATATGGGAGGAGTATATGCAGGAATGTACGCAGAAGGGTAGTGCAGATAATAAATCTACACAGTCAGATAAAAATAGTTCAAAATTAAAGTTGAATGTTAATGACATAAATAATGGTGAATTAAAATTACATATTAATAATGAAAATAATAATAAAGTTAATATGAAAGATAATAATAACAGGAATTACAATAATAAGAATTCCGGAATATGGCAGTTATTTTTACGTACTATGAGAACTATGGGAAAAAGACGTTTTATGTATTATGGTTCCATATTAGGGATGAGTATAACATTTGCAATGTTCTCAGTTATGGAAGCATTTCTTATGAAGGTAGTTGTCGACATAGCACAGAAAGGTGAATGGGACAGGCTTATAAGTTCCGTCGTAATAATAGTCATAACAGGCGTGATAGTGTTGTTAGGATATAGATTTGCCTGCATAAGATATAACGTGGAAGCAAAGAGAATATATGGAAAGCTGTACGAACAGGTGTTAAGTCACGAAATGAAGCTGCCTTGTGAATATTATGAAAATCACCATAGTGGGGAAATGTTATCAAAAGTGTCTTTTGACCTTGGACGAATGGGAGATATATTTGGTTCAAGATTCAGAAGAGTTGTTATGCCATTTATGATGGTAGTTGTATTCTTAGTGCCTATGTTTGCACTCAGCTGGCAGCTTACACTTTGTCTTGTGGCTGTGAATACGGTGCTGATAGGAGTTACGATGGTTCTGACTGGACCGCTTAAAAGCTTAAGTAAAAAAATGTCTGAGTCAAACAGCATAATGACAAAGCATATAACAGATCTTATTCAGGGAATTATACAGGTAAGGATGTTTCCGGCAGGAAGAAAAACAGTTGACAGATATAATGAAGAGGCAGATGTGTATGCTGTAAAGTCTGATAAAAGAAATATGTTTTCATCTTTGCTTGAATGTGCTAATACAGGCTTTGATCTTATATGTAATCTTGTTTTTCTGGCATTAGGCATATTGTTTGTGCAGAAGGGCTATACAACACTTGGTGCTATTGCAGCTATATATACAATGTATGGACGTTTTTCAAGACAATTTCTACAGATGGGAAAGTATATTCCTGAGCTTATTGCGTATCTGACATATGCGCAGAATATATTTGATTTTCTAGATGAGAAAACAGAAGAGGAAATGTTAAATCGTCAGGAATTCAACAAAGAAAGATTGCATAATGAAATAAATAACTCTTGCGGTCATAATAATATTTTTAATAATATTGATTATTCAGTTAATATAAGCAACTTAACATTTTCATATATAAAAGATGAAAATAATGCACCGATTGTAGTTCTTGATAATTATAATGAAAGAATAAAGTCAGGCGAGTTCGTGGCAGTTACAGGTGCTTCAGGTTCTGGAAAGACAACACTTTCTAAGCTTCTTATGGGATTTTATAAGCCGGACAGTGGAATGATTGAAGTGTGCGGCAATAATCTTGATGATATAAGTCTGGCGGCTGGCAGAAGCTTTTTTGCACTTGTTCCACAGGATGCAATACTTTTTAATATGAGTATAATGGATAATATAAGAATGGGAAGGCTTGATGCCACGGAAGCTGAGATTATTGAGGCTGCAAAGATGGCTAATGCTCACCAGTTTATAACAGAATTTACAGATGGTTATGACACAGTTGTTGGAGAAAAGGGAATGTCTGTATCAGGTGGTCAAAGACAGCGGATAGCCATAGCAAGGGCAATCCTTAAAAATGCTCCGATAATGCTTATGGATGAGGCAACCTCTGCACTTGATAATGAGTCGGAGCGTGCTGTAAACGAAACATTACAGAATCTAAAGGGCAGAATGACAATTATAATGATTGCACATAGGACATCAACAATACAGATGGCGGACAGAGTTATAAGCTTATAATTGACAATAGCAACGAATAGTGTTATATTACTCAACCCTATCATCTTAAATTCTCATTATTAAATGCATTTGTAAAATAATCGGATAGATAAATAGACAGATGTTAAATATTATATATGTTAATGTGTAATGTAATATTAATAATGAAGTTTAACAAATATATGGGGATGAAAGGATCAGAGTGGTTTTATGACATTTTATCAGGAATTACAGTTAAGTTCTGCAGGCTCTAAACAGCTTATTAAGAACACAAAAGATGCTAAAGAGAAAAGAAAACATATATTAATATACAATTTCAAGGTTTACCTTGTTATGGTATTCTGTGTAGCAGTTGTTACAATATTCAGTAAGCTTCTAGGCAGTGCTAACAGTGTAGTAGGTGTTACAGTACTGCTTGCAGTACTTGTGTTAAGACAGGCAGATTTTGGAATAAAGACATCACATGGACTTTTGTCTATTATGGGAATATATGCCATATTGATAGCAGGTCCAAGACTTAGTAATATGGTGCCACCTGTTGCAGCATTTCTTATTAATATAGTATGTATAATGCTTCTTATGATAATGGGATGTCATAATGTGATTATGTATAATCATTCGACATTTGTGCTTGGTTATCTGTTATTACAGGGCTACGATGTTACAGGGCAGGATTATGTGTTAAGAGTTGCCGGACTTCTTTGTGGTATGGTTATCTGTATGATTATCTTTTATAAGAACCAGAAGAACAGACCATATCGAAGAACTTTTCAGGATTTGTTTTATGAATTCAATATTAATTCAGCAAGAAACAGATGGTATATCAAGCTTACATTTATAGTATCAAGTGCAATGCTTGTGATGAACCTGCTTAATATTCCAAGAGCGATGTGGATAGGTATAGCGTGTATGTCAGTGTGTCTGCCTTTTTCAAAGGATATAGAAGGACGTGCTGGTAAGAGAGGTGCGTTCAATGTTGTTGGATGTCTGATTTTTTCAATATTATACACAGTACTTCCACAGTCAATGTATCCATATATTGGTATGATAGGTGGAATAGGTGTCGGATATTCAGCTGGTTATTCGTGGCAGACAGTATTTAATACATTTGGCGCACTGTCGATAGCTGCGGAATTGTTCGGACTTAAATATGCTGTTTTACTTAGAATAGGTGTAAATGTAGTAGGCGCGGCATATACATTGATATGTGACAGATTGATAGATAAGGTATATAACTGGTGTACACAGCGAAATATAGAAACAGTTTAAATTTGCTGATTTTATATAAGAAAATTTAAATTGATGTTTGTAAAGATATTTGATTACTAATCTGCCGTGGGTGATACATCTATGATGACGGAGCGGATAGTATACAGATATACATTGAATTATTAATCATAAAAGAGGTGCAAAATACATTTTGACTATCATATCATAATAATTATGAAGGAAAATAACTATGAATAACAATGATTTTTATATATCAGAAATTCCAGATGATATATTCGAAAAAATGCAGGGAAAGTCGTATAAGGAAAACTGCACTGTGCCAAGGGAAGAACTGATGTATATACATATATTGCATATTGGTTTTGATGGTAAGATGCATGAAGGTGAACTGATAGTGAATAAGCGTATAGCAGATGCAGTGCTTGATATATTTGCTGAGTTATATAAGGCAGAGTACAGAATAGAAAAGGTACGTCTTATAGATGAGTATAATGCAGAGGATGAATTATCAATGAGAGATAACAATTCATCGGCGTTTAACTTCCGTTACATATCGTATACAACAAAGCTGTCAAAGCATGCGCTTGGGATGGCAGTTGATATTAATACTCTTTATAATCCTTATATCAAAGAGGTTGATGGAAGACTTAGCATAGAGCCGGCTAATGCAGCAGAGTATGTGGACAGAAGCAAAGATTTTCCACACAAGATTGACCATGATGATATATGTTATAAGCTTTTTGTCAAGCATGGTTTTGAGTGGGGTGGCGACTGGACGGCATCTAAGGATTATCAGCATTTTGAGATGCCAGTTTCGGAGTAAATATATAAGTATAGAAATGGTTTGCAAAGCTGGTTAAGTTGTTACGATGATAACATATATTTTTTATAAAAATATTTTTATAAAAAGTAAGTCTGGTGTAAGTTAATATGTATATTATCATCTGATATTATAAATGAGCAGATAGAAAATGTAGATATGAATATAATACGGAGAATGAGCATATGTATCATATTATTCTTGTTGAAGATGACGAGCAGATAAGAAAAAGCCTTACGGAGCTGCTCACATATAAGGGATATACAGTAACAGCGGTGGAAGGTGTGCAGAAGTTTTATGAGAGTATTAAGAAAACAACATACGATGCATATCTTTTAGATGTTATTCTTCCAGATGGAAGTGGTTATGATATATGTGAGAATATAAGAGATAAGACGGAAGCACCTATAATATTTATAACCTCAAGTGATGATGAAGAGTCAGTAGTAAAAGGACTTGATATAGGCGGAGATGATTATATAACAAAGCCTTTTCACAATGCAGAGCTTCTATCACGCATAAGCTCTAACCTAAGACGAAGTGCAAGATTCAAGGAGAATTCATATAGTGTTGGCGATATTAAAGTACTTTTTGATAAGTATAAGATATTAAAAAATGATGTAGAATTAGGCATAACCCCGACAGAGTTTAATATAATAAAAATACTTATACAGAATAAAGGCTGTGTTGTTAAACGTGAGGTCATATATGACAGAATATGGGACATGCATGGCAATTATGTTGAGTATAATACACTCACAGTTGCTGTAAGCAGAATTAAAGCAAAGCTTGGAACATATGGGGAAAAGCATCAGGCTTATATAGAAACAATAAGAAATGTAGGATACAGGTGGATAGATAAAATATAGAGGTAAAGAGTGTTTATGGGTAATCAGGACGATATCGAACAGAAATTTATGGATTTTAGAAAAAAACAGACATTATTCATTGCAGCTTCATTTATAGTAAATGCAGCTGTAGTAATGCTTTTATGCCTGTATTATAATCTTAAGCAAAGAGCTCTTACAGGGGCTCTTTATTTGTATGATAAAACAGCAGCAGAGAATTATCTTGATGTTCTTTCTAAGCTGAAAATCACGCAGGCTGTGGGCAGATATGTTAATGAGGGAAATACAGCTATTGAAAAAATCGGATATGGAAGTAAAGGGTACAATTATATATTTCTTTTATCAGGGGAAATATGGATATATATAATTGCATTACTTACATTATCAGTTATATTCATATGTGGCATGGTAAGCATCAGAAGCATGACCGGTCACAGTGTTATAGCTGATGCTTCAGCAGTTAAAGAACGGAATGTAATATTAGAAAACAGGCTTAAACAGGAAGCTGAATATAATAAAAAACAGCAGAGAAAAATGCAGGATTTTATAGAGAATATAGCACATCAGATAAAAACTCCGCTTGCAGCGATAATCTTAAATCTTGAATTTATGCAGGAATTGCACATGGATGAGCGTATGGGAAGGCTTGTTGATGAAAGTGCGGGAAGTGCATTCAGAATACGGGACTTTATAAGAACACTTCTTAACATAAGCAGATTTGAAAACAAGAAGGTAATAATAGCGGCTGATGAAGTACTCATAGGTTCAATTATATCAGATAGCATAAATAATTGTATGAATGGTATGATACATGAAAATCAGAATGATATTTTTATAGTACAATATGATGATAAATGCGAAAGTGCAGTTATATACGCAGATGAAATGTGGCTTGTTGAGGCAATAGCTAATGTTATAGGAAACAGTGCAGACTATATCAGGAATATTTCTGATGGTAAAGTGTATATAACTGCAGGCTGTGATGAAAGAAAGGTTGTTATAAGAATAGAAGATAATGGGAATGGATTAACTGTTAAAGATCAGGATGATATATTTGACAGGTTCTCTACAACAAGAAACAGTGCTTCGGATATGCATGTAGGATTAGGACTTAATCTGTCAAGACTTATAATAGAGGCACATTATGGCATAATAAAAGCAGGTAACAGTGAAGAATATGGAGGAGCAGAATTCACGATAATACTTCCAAGATACAGACTTAAGGATAAGAGATAATAAGATGTAAGAAACAAAAGGTCAAAAACTTGTGAATGTAAGTCTGAGGTAAGTTAACAACAATATAATCCGCATATCAGATACGAAAGTAACTAAAGTCAGGAATAAAGTATTAAAGATATCTGAAATAATATACAGACTTTATTAAAGGAGGATATGCTATGGATATATTAAGAGCAGAAGGAATAAGTAAAACTTACCGGACAGGAAGTGTTGAAGTGAAGGCACTTAAGCAGTGCAGTATTAACATTCAGAAAGGCGATTTTACAGCTGTGATAGGAAAAAGCGGTTCTGGAAAGTCTACTCTGTTAAGAATATTGGGGACTATAGATAATCCTGATTCAGGAAAAGTGTACATAGATGATACAGATATAAGCACGCTTAACAATAAATCACTTGCCAGGTTCAGGCGCACAAAGATAGGCTTTATATATCAGGATTATAGCCTTGTGCCAGAATATACAGCTTATGAAAATATCATACTTCCTATTATACTTGATGGTAAGAAACCAGATAGAGATGAGGTCAGCCGTCTTATGGATATATTATCCATCGGACATTGTTTAAGAAAGCTTCCAGCGCAGATGTCTGGAGGTGAGCAGCAGAGAGCTGCCATAGCAAGGGCAATGATAGCACATCCGGCAGTTATACTCGCAGATGAACCGACAGGCAATCTTGACGTGGCTAGTGCACAGACAGTTGTACAGATGTTGGCAGAAGCTTCCAATGAATACAATCAGACCATAATAATGGTTACGCATGATAAGCAGATGGCAGAATATGCAGATAAGCTGCTTACGATAGTTGACGGACACGTGAGCATTGGAGTAGATGATACGATAGCTGAAGGTAATGACAGGGGGTGAGCTTTATGAATGGCAGACTCATATTACTTTGTTTAAAAAGTATGCTTAGAAGATGGAAGAGAGTATTAAGAACAATAGTAACAGTTTTTATCGCATTTCTTTTTGTGGCAGGTATGCTTCTTTTCCAGGAAAATATGTATCAATATCAGACAGCAGTGGCGAAGAAACATTTTGGCGACTGGTTTATAATGAATCCATATTACAATGCAAAGAAATATAATGTATTAGGTGAACACATTTATCTTGAAAAACCTAAGCTCGCTTATGTGGTAAATAGTATATATGATTATGATAAGGAAACAGATGAAAAGATAGGCTTCTTTACACAGGATTTTATACAGGCAGGAAATATTAAGCTTGATAAGGGAGAGTGGGCACAGAATGATGATGAGGTGGCAGTTGACTGGAATACTCTGCTAAAGCTTAATCAGGGATATGAAATAGGGGATACAATAAGTATACATACATATACAGGTCCCACAACCGATAAGGAAAATGAAGTGACAAAAACCTACAGGCTGTCAGGAATAATAAACAGTTACACAAACATATGGCAGGGAGGAGAAAATCTGCCTGGCATAATACTGACAGAAAATGAATGTGAAAATATCAAGCATAGCAGCGATATTAAGCAAAAAAACATTGCAATATATGGGATGAAAAATATAATACAAGAATCTGATTATGAAGCAATGTTTAACAAAATGCAGAAGGACACTGACAAAGAGATGGTGTTTAACAGTAGTGTATATGCATATAAACCATGGGGTAATAAGCTTGTATACAATTATATATTTATTCTTGTAATGCTTGTTGGTATCGCAGCTATAACTTATCAGATGATGGCATATAATATGACAAGAAAACATACAATGGATATACATGTCAGGGAAGGAGCTACAAGAGGTCAGATAACAGGAATGTATATGTGTGAGAATTTTATTATACTGCTTCTGTCATCATTTCTTGGACTTTTTACAGCATGCCAGCTTGCAAGGGCTATATACAGCATTATAGGAAAGAATATGGGTGTAACGTTTTTTTATATAGGAAGCAGTACATACATTAAAATGCTTATTACACTTATATTGTCCGTTATAATAAGTATAATATTTAATGTCTATATGAATATCTCACATGATTATAATAAAGCTATTAAGGTAAAAAAAGATAAAAAGTATAATGCAGAAAAGTATGCGGCATCAGGTAAAAAAATTAATATAAAAGAAATTAATAACAGAAACTTCATATATCAGACACATATAAGGTTTATGCATACAAATGGCTTTCTGCCAAATATGTTTATAAGAATTTTTGCACTTGTTATGGCAGCGGTAATGGTGCTATGTGCCATTAATATGTACACTGCATATAAGGCATATGAAAAAAATGCAGATGCAGATGATATGGTTGCCTATAAGAAGGAAGACAATACATCAGCATATGTATATTATTATAATGAAGATATTAATGAATATAAGGAAGAGGTGCAAAAGAGAAAAGAAAGTGCATCTAAGTATGCAACAACAGATTATAAAGAACCAACAGAGCTTGAAATATATAATAAATTCAGGATAAATATAAGTTCTTATCAGGATTATCTTGATAATGCTGATACTGAGTATATTTTTGGAATAGACAGAAAGCTTACATTAAATAACAATCTTAAATGTGCAGATACATACATTTATAAAGGAATAGATGAGAATACTTTAAAAGCTATTAAAGATATAGATGGAGTTGAAGAAGTACGCCTTGGATATTTCGAAACTGGAAGAAGCTGGTACTGGGATGGAATGGACTATAATAAGATAGGCGCAAAGGATTATATATCAGATAGTGATGAAAAGCTGGAAGAAAAGAATTATAAGTATCTGTATGCATCAGAGTATGTAGAACCAGATAGCAGTATATATGATATTATATGCAAATATGCAGGCGGTAATGCACCTGACTATGAAAAATGGGCGGCTGGTGAGCTTTCGGTAGTTTTTAAGGATACCAATATAAGAGGACAGTATGATGATACATTACAGCCTGGTATGACACTGAACTTATATGGATATGCTGATAATATGAGAAACGACCAGTTTGTATATCATCAGTGGGATGGAAGTGAAAGTGAATATTCGGATGCACTCATAAGATATTATATGGATAACGTATGGGAAAAATATGTTAACGTAAAAGATGATCCCGACACAGCAGATGTAATAGCTAATCATAAAACATGGAGCTGGAACCGTGCATACAAATATGTTAGTAATAAGCTTTCACTTGATAGACTTGAAGAGCTTAATCTTATATCAAGAACATGTCTTTCTGGCTCAAATGTTGAATCACAGACTAAGACTACACAGGAAACACGTGAAAGATATGAACAGGGAGTCATATCAGAGGAGACTTATAGGGGATTTCTTGGAAAATATGCCAACACAGAGCTTGAAAGAAGATATCGTTATAAAACAAGATATACACCTGCAGCTGATACAAATGTGGCAGCAGTCATATACATTACTGATGAAAACAGGGATGAGATTAATACTGCATTTAAAGAATATATACCTGAATTCGGACAGTTTACTATGATTTCTACAACGGCTCTTTTGCAGGAGGCACTTGATAATCATAATGAAAATATTAAACAATATTTTCTTCTTGATGAGCTTCCGGATGAACTTACATTAAAGCTTAAATATAATCAGGTAAATATACGCTATGGCATAGATTCAGCTTTAGTGTCAACTGGTAACATAGTATCCTCATATCTAGGACAGAGTGGTTTTTCCTATAAAAGCTATTCGGAAGAAAAGGATCTGTTAAAGCAGAAAACTATTGAAACAATGATGCTATATGGAATATCCCTGTTAGCAGCAGTGTTTGTTGTTATTGCAGTATCTGTTCTTATAGTAAAAAACAGATGTGAGAAATATGAAAGCAGATTAAGAATCATAAAAAGGACAGGGGCTAAAGATACAGTACTTGTAAGAATATGTATGCTTGAGTGTGTAAGAGAAGCAATATGGTGTCCATTTGTCGCTGTTATTGTAATACTGCTTGACTGGCTGACGTTAATGTTGTATGTAAGGAAAATAAGGTGAAGGCATAAAAACATCTATGCAGATAAATAAACAAATTAATAAGACAGGCTATTTATACATACAGAAATAAGTGTTATTATGTATATATTAAGCCGTGGATGTGAGCATAAAACTGCTGGCTTTTAATAGTCAGCAGTTTTATTATATATATGATGCCAGGGGCAAAAGTTCAAAGTCGGGTGGGACTTTTGCTGCTGATATCATATATACATAGGGAATGGTAAGTTGGATAATTAAAATACAAAATATAATAGCGGAGGGTATTATATGGCAGGGACAATTAATTCGGAAGCCAGACTATCAACCTTTGAGGCGATAAGCATGATAGTTGGCAACAGCATAGGAACAGGTATTATAGCAGTGCCATATCTTGCAACAAAAAACAGTATGCTTGATGTTATATGGATGGTTGCTATTGCTTATATAGTCAATGTAATATTGCATTTAATTATAGCTGAGCTTTCATACAATAATGGAGGTGTACAGCTTGTAAAAAGCTTTGAGGGAGAACTTTTTACTGGCAGGATGAAAAAGGTGTTCAGCTGGATAATGTTTATAGTATATGGACTGGCTATTATGATAGGCGTGAGTGGCAATATCAATGGTGGTGCGCAGATATTTGTGAACTGGTTTAATATACCGTTGTGGGCAGCACAGCTTATTTATTATGTAATAGCCGGAATAGTAGTATTTATAGGGATGAAGGCTGTAGGAATAGCACAGAAGTATGCAGTTGCAGTACTCATGGTTATAGTTGCAGTTATGACGATTGGTACATTTATGCATCCTGTTAATGCTTTGTATACAGCACCTTTTCATTTGAACAATCTGCTTGCACTTTATAGTATGGTGGTTTTTGCAACCTCTGCTAATCAGGCAGTTATACAGGTTGTTAAGGGACTTGATGGAGATGCGGGAAAGATAAGAAAGACAATATTTGCAGGCTTTGGATTATCCTCTCTTTTCGTGCTTATTGTAACACTTACAGTGCTTCTTGGAACTAAGGGAACACTGGATAAGGAGCTTGCCTATATGCAGCTTGGTAAAAGCATAGGAAGCTGGGCTATGATTCTTGCAGGTATATTTTCTTTGTTTGCCCTGCTTACTACCTTCTGGTCTAATACGCTTGCATTAAGAGATGTGGTTTATGAGCAGATAGGAACAGGAAACAGGATAAGCTGGCTTATAGCTACCATTCCATGTATACTTTTTGCTATATTTGGTGTAAGCAGTTTTATAGTTCTTACAAGGATAATGAGCGGTGTAGTTGTGCTAGTCAGTATCATGCTTGTGCTGACTTATGGAAAGTCAAGGAAAAAGGCTGGAAGAAGCCCGATATGTGGTGTATTTGGAACAATGCCTTTTCAGGTGCTTATGGTGATATCTACAATAATATCTGCCATAGGAGCCCTTATACCATTAAGCTGAATATGGTCAAAATCAGATATATCAGTAAATGTGCGTAGAAATGAGGATTAATTATTATGTACAAATCAGACAATTTTAAACAGCTTGATAATGAAACATTTGCACTTAAGATAAATACAGACAGGGATTATAAAATACTCCAGCTTACAGACCTTCATCTGGGTTTTGGAATGTTTTCAAGAAAGAAAGACGGGCTTGCATTAAGGGCAGTGAGCAGAATTATTAAAAGAACTAAGCCAGACCTTATTGTGCTTACGGGAGATTCCATATTTCCTTTCTTTCCAAAGGCAGGAACTATGAATAATAAGCGTCAGGGAGAGCTGTTTATAAGCTTTATGGATAGATTTGCAATACCATATGCGCTTGTATTTGGCAATCACGACTGTGAGATACTTGCAAAGTACAGAAAAGACAAGCTTTCGGATATATACAGTTCAGGTGAATACAGTATATTTGCAAAGGGAAGAAAAGATATATACGGAATGGGCAATTATTTTATTAATCTTACAGACAGCAAAGGAAGAGTTGTGCTGCCGCTTGCATTTCTTGATTCTAATATGTATGGAGAGGGTAGCTGGTTTTACAGTGGCTTTGACTGCATACATAAAGACCAGGTAGACTGGTGTATGGATAAGCTTGATGAGCTGAAAAGTGAGAATGAGGATATTAAGGCGATGGCATTTTTCCATATTCCTGTAAATGAGTTTAAAGAGGCTTATGAAAAGATGAAAATGGGCGATAAAAGTGTCATATATAAGCATGGCAATATAGGCGAAGCTAACGAACATTTTGGTATCCCAAGATTTGATGGTACATTTTTTAACAAAGCAGTGGAAAATGGTGTGATAAAGTGGATGTTTTGTGGACATGACCACCTTAATACGCTGTCACTTGTGTATAAAGGTATCCAGCTGACTTATGGAATGTCGATTGATTATCTTGGGTACAAGGGGATAGTAAAAAGGCATACACAGAGGGGCGGAACGCTGATAACAAGGCATACAGACGGCAGTGTGGATATTAATATGGTACCATTGGAACACGCATGAAATTATAGACAGACCTGCAAAAAGAGGAGCATTATACGCCAAATTTTTGCAGATTTTTTATTGCTATATAAGATTGATAAATAAGTGTCATTCTGATAAAATGATTACTGGTCAGAGTTAATATTTATAAGTGCTGACATTAAAGCGTTTCAAAGATTGGAGAACAAGCTAAGATGAGAATAGGTTTTGATAATGACAAGTATCTTAAAATTCAGTCAGAGCATATTAAGGAAAGAATAGGTAAGTTTGGTGATAAGTTATACCTTGAATTCGGTGGAAAGCTTTTTGATGATTATCATGCATCAAGAGTACTTCCGGGCTTTCATCCGGACAGCAAGTTACAGATGCTTATGCAGCTTTCAGATGTAGCTGAGATAGTTATCGTAATAAGTGCTGCAGATATAGAAAAGAATAAGGTCAGAGGCGACCTTGGCATAACTTATGATGTTGATGTGCTAAGACTTATAGGAGAGTTTGAGAAGAAGGGACTGTATGTTGGAAGTGTTGTTATAACTAAGTTTACAGGACAGCCAGCAGCTATCCAGTTCAGGGAAAAGCTTGAAAAGAAGGGAATTAAGGTATACCAGCATTATGTTATAGAGGGGTATCCATCTAATATACCTAATATCGTAAGTGACAATGGTTTCGGAAAGAATGATTATATAGAAACAACAAGACCGCTTGTAGTTATAACAGCTCCGGGTCCTGGAAGTGGAAAGATGGCGACATGTCTTTCACAGCTTTACCATGAGAATAAGAGGGGAATTAAGGCAGGTTATGCTAAGTTTGAGACATTTCCTATATGGAACATACCACTTAAACACCCTGTTAATCTTGCTTACGAGGCAGCTACAGCAGATCTTAATGATGTAAATATGATAGACCCATTCCATCTTGAGTCATATGGAAAGACAGCAGTCAACTACAATCGTGATATAGAGATATATCCTGTACTTAATGCCATATTAGAGGAAATATATGGTGAGAATACTTACTACAAGTCACCAACTGATATGGGTGTTAATATGGCAGGCAACTGCATAGTGGATGATGAGGCATGCTGTGAGGCATCTAAGATGGAAATTATCAGAAGATACTATACAGCAGTAAACAGAGTTGCAAAGGAAGAAGCATCAGAGAGTGAAGTATACAAAATAGAGCTTCTTATGAAGCAGGCTAAGATTACAACCGATGACAGAAAGGTAACTGTAGCGGCTAAGAAGAGAGCAGAGGAAACAGGTGTTGCCTGTGCAGCTATTGAGTTTGAGGATGGCACAATAATCACATCAAAGACAACTGATTTCTTGGGAGCTTCATCAGCACTTATTCTTAATGCCTTAAAGCATCTTGCAGGAATAGAACACGATGAGAAGCTTATAAAGCCGGAATTCATCGAGCCTATCCAAAATCTTAAGGTTGAGTATCTTGGTGGAAAGAACCCAAGACTTCACAGTGATGAGGTACTTATAGCACTTGCACTTACATCTGTGACTAATGACAATGCAAAGAAGGCACTTGAGCAAATTCCTAAGCTTAAGGGCTGTCAGGTTCATACAACAGTTATGTTATCTGAGGTTGATACCAAGACATTTGCAAGATTAGGAGTTAATCTTACATCTGAACCGGTAAGAGGAAGCAAGAAGTTTTATTAAATCTACAGTGTTGTAATATATGCTTATGAAGCAGTTTCTTACATAAAAAAAAGATTATATGAGGTGAAAACTATGAAAGTTGGAAGTACGTTATCAGAGGACGCATATAAGTTTGACGGAAAGCTGTCACTAAAGCAGGCAATTCCGCTTGGACTTCAACACGTTATGGCGATGTTTGTCGGTAATCTTACACCGCTTCTTATCATAACGGGTGCCTGTGGAATAGGTGCAGGCAGTGAATATGCAACAGTTCAGGTTGCACTTTTACAGAATGCAATGATTATTGCAGGTATTGTTACGCTTATACAGTTGTTTGCGATTGGACCTATCGGTGGAAAAGTTCCTATTATAATGGGAACAAGTTCAGGCTTCATCGGAGTGTTCAGCAGTGTTGCAAAGATTATGGGTGGCGGTATCATAGGTTACGGCGCTATTATGGGAGCCTCCATATTAGGCGGTCTGTTTGAAACAGTGTTAGGAGCATTTCTTAAGCCGCTTAGAAGATTTTTTCCATCGGTTGTAACTGGTACGGTAGTCCTTTCTATAGGACTTTCGCTTATATCGGTTGGTATAAGCTCATTTGGCGGTGGAAGCAGTGCAAAGGACTTTGGTTCTATGGAAAATCTGTTTCTTGCATTTGTAGTGCTTGTAGTTATACTTTTCTTTAAGCACTGGACTAAGGGTTATCTTAGTTCATCATCTATCCTTATAGGTATAATCGTTGGTTATGTTGCAGCATTTATTATGGGACTTATTCTTCCTCATACAGCGGTTACAGCAGATGGTGTAGAGTATACTAAGTCATGGGTGCTTAACTGGAGCAAGATATCAGATGCTGCGTGGATAGAAATTCCACAGTTTATGCCAGTAAAGCCTGTGTTTGATATGCGTGCTATAGCACCAGTGCTTGTTATGTTTATAGTTACTGCGGTTGAAACTGTAGGTGATATATCAGGCGTTATAGAAGGTGGTATGGGAAGAGAAGCTACAGCAAAAGAGCTTTCAGGTGGTGTTATGTGTGATGGTATAGGTTCAACACTTGCAGCACTTTTCGGTGTTCTTCCTAATACTTCATTCAGTCAGAATGTAGGACTTGTGACTATGACAAAGGTTGTAAACAGAATAGCACTTGCATGTGGTGCAGTATTTCTTATACTGTGCGGATTATTCCCTAAGCTTGGAGCGCTTATATCTATTATGCCACAGTCAGTACTTGGTGGTGCAGCAGTTATGATGTTCTCATCAATCATCGTAAGTGGTATACAGCTTATAACAAAAGAGCCTCTTAATGCAAGAAGCCTTACTATAGTATCTGTAGCACTTGGCGTAGGTTATGGAATAGGCGCTAACACAGCAATACTTGCACATGCACCTGAGTTTATAAGCCTTATATTCGGTGGTTCAGGAATAGTTCCGGCAGCGCTTATGGCTATTCTTCTTAATATTATTCTTCCTAAGGAGAAGAGAGAGGATGCTGCAACAGGTAATTAAGAATTATATATGTTGCTGTCTTAAGTCTTCAATGAACTTAAAAAGTAAATATAAACTTATAAATGAATTGTCGAAAATGCTTATAATATAGAATTAAAAGTCATATTATATATTTTGTAGATAGGTTGTATTATACAACTTGCTATATATTTAGTATAGAATATATAGCAAGTAACGAAAACAGTTATCTTACATGATATGTAATATGACTTTTTTGGATATACACTTATCCTGTTTCTCACA
>ENA-ORMX01000889-ORMX01000889.1-human-gut-metagenome-genome-assembly--contig:-NODE-889-length-21494-cov-2.721722_pt1 | contig 21494 bp, 13 predicted proteins | sample MGYA00242108_ERZ509007 | MGnify/ENA primary metagenome ERZ509007 (study PRJEB26280, sample SAMEA2338745) | human gut metagenome | biome: human gut; feature: human-associated habitat; material: faeces...
ATAAAGGAAGCTGCAGAGCAGGCAGATGCGGTTCTGGTCTTTGCAGGAACGATGGTATCGGAAGACACAGAAATGTTTGATCGAAGGACCGCAAGATTAAATCCCAATTTCGGAATGTTTATAGAAGAAGCCTGCAGACACAATCCCAACGTAGTGGTCGTACTTCAGTCGGGCAGTGCGCTTATCCTGGATGGCTGGCACCAAAAGACACCGGCGATTCTGGAAATGTGGCTGGGAGGAGAAGCCTGCGGGAAAGCAGTGGCACAGATTTTGTGCGGAGAACGGAATCCCTCCGGAAAGCTTGCAGAAACATTTCCCTGCGTGGAAAGAAGGGACCTGAATTATCCGGGAAACGGAAGGTACATCGGGTACGATGAGAAACTGGAGATCGGGTATCGTTATTATGACAGACATCCGGAGGAAATAAGTTATCCCTTCGGTCATGGCCTTTCCTATACAACGTTTGATTATAAAGATCTCTGCGTATCGGTGGATGAGGACAGAATCAGAATTTCTTTTCAGATAAAAAATACAGGGAGTTTTCCAGGGGCAGAGGTTGTACAGATTTATGTGGGAAACCCGGGCAGTACAGTGTCGCGTCCGGTAAAAGAGCTGAAGTCCTTTGACAAGATTTTCCTTCAAACCGGGGAAAGTAAAAGCGTGGAGCTGCAGATCCCGCTGGAGGAGATCGGATATTATAATGTCATGCTGAAGAAATGGGTAACGGAAAGCGGCAGATATGAAATTTATGTAGGAAGTTCTTCGCAAGATATACGGCTGAAAAAAAGTATCTATGTGAAGAATGTGAGAGATGTGTATACCCAGAGCCTGGTCAGCCAGGGGCAAATGATAGGAGATGCACATGAGTAATACTTTAGAGAAAAGATAGGAGGATATCATTATGTATGAAACACCGGTAATGGGTTGGAACTCATGGAATACTTTTGGAAGCCATATCAATGAAGAACTGATTATGGAAATTACGGATAAAATTGTCTCGGAAGGATATCAGCAGGCAGGCTATGAGTATGTTATTATTGATGACTGCTGGTCACTGAAAGAACGGGTTGATGGGAAGTTGGTCGCAGATCCGCAATTATTTCCTCATGGAATGAAAGCACTATCGGATTATATCCACAGTAAAGGACTTAAATTTGGGATGTATTCCTGCGCAGGATTTAAAACCTGTGCAGGTTATCCCAGCAGCTATGGTCATGAGTTTGAGGATGCCAGACAGTTTGCGCAATGGGGTGTGGACTATCTAAAGTATGATTTCTGTAATTTTCCGGAAAGCGGAAATGCAAAAAATGCATATCTCACCATGGCAATGGCGCTCAGGAATAGCGGAAGAGAAATCTTTTTAGCAGCCTGCAACTGGGGGGTGGAAGACCCGGCAAAGTGGATGCGTTCCAGAGGGGCAGGAAGTTATCGTTCCACAGGAGATATTTTTGATGTACCGAAGAGCTATCGGGATATTTTCATTTCACAGGTGGAGAACATCGAGGGAAATGCACCGGGATGCTATAACGATATGGATATGCTGATTGTTGGTATGCATGGAAGCGGTAATGTGGGTATCGGAGGATGTACCGATGAACAGTATCTGCAGCATTTCGCTATGTGGGCATTTCTTGGTTCCCCACTCATTATAGGTGCGGATATCCGCCGGCTAGATGATGCAAATAAGGCAACGCTTCTGAAAAAAGGACTTATTTCCATACATCAGGATCCCGATTGCAGACCTGCATTTGTCATAGGAAAGATGGAAGGCCAGAAGTATACTTTGGGAAAACTCTTGTCCCATAACCGTGTTGCTTTCGCTTTTTTCAATGTCGGAACGAAGGATGACTGGGGACAGAATATGAGCATTTCCTTTGATGATCTTGGAATACATTCAGAGTCTGGAGTGGGACTGAAGTTGACGGATGCTGTCACGGGTGAAGATTATGGGGTGTTCTATGATGGCTATCATGTGAAGCTTGCCCCGGATCAGTGCAGGATACTGATCGGTGAACTGGTGGCTGCATAATGGAAGAGTTCTGTATGTGTTGCGGTAAGAAACTTAGCCATGATGAAATCGCTCTTCACAGGAAACTTTATAACAGAGCAGCAACGAGGTTTTTGTGTATTTCCTGCTCGAGCCAGTATCTTCAGGTGAGTAAAGAACTTCTTATTGAAAAGATGATGGAATTTAAGGAGATGGGCTGTACTTTATTTGAGAAGAAATAAAGCAAGACGGAAAGCTTGTGAATAAGCTTTCCGCTTTGTTTTATAATAGTGAAAATTCAAACAAAAGAGAAGTAAAAAAGCAAAAATAGTTGATAAATGCACATATTCAAATTTTAACAATTCAAATCAAATAATCAATATATACAAATAAGGCAGGCATAACTATGATAAAAACAACAAACAACACAAAGGGAGGAAAGAGGCATGTCAAATAGTATAGCAGTTTGTACGAATAATAAAAAACTGCAAAAAAGGGACAGCGGAAAGACTTGGAAGCTGATGAAACAAAATTGGGTTCTCTATGTATTTCTGATTCCGGCAGTCGTATATATAGCCACATTTATGTATGGACCAATGTACGGATTAGTCATTGCATTTAAAGATTTTGTGCCGGCAAAAGGAATTATGGGGAGCAGCTGGGCAGGTATGAAATGGTTTAAGATGTTTTTTGAGACTCCGAGATTTTGGCAGATCCTGAAAAATACGCTGGTGTTGAGCCTGTATTCTCTTGCAGTAGGATTTCCATTTCCGATTATTCTGGCCTTGGTTATTAATGATATCAGGGCGTCAAAAATGAAAAAGTTTTGTCAGACGGTTACCTATATGCCATATTTTATTTCCACAGTTGTATTGGTGGGAATGTTATCCGTATTTTTCTCGCCGGATTCCGGGTTTGTCAATACATTTCTTGCAAAACTTGGAGGAAGCGGAACTACCTTTTTTATGGGAGAAGAGAAATATTTCCGCCATATGTACGTCTGGTCAGGAATCTGGCAGAGTATGGGATGGAATTCCGTTATCTATATTGCAGCACTTTCCGGTGTGGATCAGCAGTTACATGAAGCAGCAATGATTGACGGTGCAAACCGTTTTCAAAGAGTGTTGCATGTCGATCTGCCAACAATCCTGCCGACAATCATTATTCTTCTGATTATGAATTGCGGAAGCATTCTGAATGTAGGATATGAAAAGGTTTATCTGATGCAGAATGATCTTAACAGTAGTGTATCAGAAATAATCTCAACCTATGTATATAAAATAGGTCTCCAGCAGCAGCGCTACAGTTATTCCACGGCAATCGGATTGTTCAATAATATTATAAATTTCGGATTGTTGGTCACAGTAAATAAAATAGCAAAAAAACTCAGTGGAACGGGACTTTGGTAGGAGAAAAGGAAATGAACAAAAGACATAAAATGAAAAAAATGAGCAGGGATGATCTGATCTATGAGATTATTACAAAACTATTTCTTGTAATTGTGATGATTGTAATTCTATATCCGGTGTATTTTGTCCTGGTGGCTTCGTTCAGTGATCCAATCTATGTCAATAGCGGAGAGATGCTATTTTGGCCGAAAGGATTTACACTCCTTGGGTATCAGCGTGTCTTTAAAGACAGCAGAATCTGGATTGGCTACCGCAACACGATAATGTACACGGTTCTGGGAACAATACTTGGTGTGGCAGCGACGATGCTTGCAGCGTATTCTCTTTCCAGAAAAGATCTGCCCGGCAGAAAGATTATCATGTTTTTGTTTATTTTTACAATGTATTTTTCAGGCGGAATGATTCCGTACTATTTGGTAGTAAAGGGACTGGGACTGGTAAACAGCAGAACACTGATGATTTTGTCCGGTGCGGTCAGTGTTTACAATATTATTATTGCAAGATCCTTTCTGGAAGCGAATATCCCGGAAGAATTAAAAGATGCTGCCAGTATTGACGGCTGTGGCAATGCACGTTTTTTTGCACAGATTGTTGTACCGCTGTCAAAGGCAGTGATAGCAGTTATTGCACTGTATCTGGCGGTAAGCTATTGGAATTCCTATTTCAATGCAATGATCTTTTTGACAGATACAGATAAATATCCATTACAGTTGTATTTAAGACAGATTCTGTTGACGGTATCGGAATCGGCAAGTATGGATTCCAGCCTGGATCCGCAAGCACTGATTCAGTTGCAACAGATGGGGCAGGTAATCAAGTATGGCGTCATCGTCGTTGCTACTGTTCCGATTATCTGTGTATACCCGTTTATTCAGAAATATTTTGTGAAGGGTGTCATGATTGGTTCTGTCAAAGGATAAGAGCCGGTCAGAAAATAGAATAAGGACACTAAAAAAGGAGGTTACGAATGAAGAAGAAAACAACAAAAACAAAAGTGATGGGAGTAATTCTTTCCACCACAATGGTGCTTAGTATGCTTGCGGGCTGCGGCACAACAGACAGTACAACAGAGACAGCGACAGGCGGTACGACTACCGGAGAAACAGCATCTGCAACAGCTGCTACGGAGACGGATACCACTCCGATTACCTTTAAAATTGCTGTAACAAAGCATGCGCTTTCTAAATGCGACGATTTTAATGACAAAGTGGCATTTCAGATGGCAGAAGAGGCAACCGGTGTTCATATCGAATGGGTCTATGTTGAAGACGGTGCAGGGGAAAAGGTGAACACCATGCTGACAGCGGATATGCCGGATGCGTTTTTGGGACTGTTGGGTGAAAGCCAGATTGCAACAAGTATGGATTCCTTCCTGGATATTAGTGGAATGTTGGAACAGTATGCACCTCACGTATATGCAGATTATAACAAAATGCAGTTAAACGGTCTGGATCTGATAAAATGGCCGGACGGTTCCATTCGGTCCCTGATGACTGGACTGGAAGTTTCTTATCAGAACGATGCAGAAGCCATTCAGTATATTAATAAAGACTGGCTGGATCAGTTGAATCTGGATGTGCCAACTACCGTGGATGAACTCTATGATGTACTGTGTGCTTTCCGGGATAATGATATGAATGGAAATGGAGATAAGACAGATGAAATTCCCATGGAATTAGCTGAAAGCAACTGGGCAGGACAAGTTCTGAATATGAGCAATCCGTGGGGAATCGCAGCCTGGAATGCTGACAATTTGAACTATTATTATAAGATTCAGGATGGAAAAGTACTTCCGACAGCAAACTCTCAGGAATACCGCGCTTATCTGGAGTATATGCACAAACTGGTTGCAGATGGACTGCTGGATAAAGAATGCTTTACCGAGACAAATGACCAGTATTATGCAAAGATAAAGAGCGGAAGGATCGGATTCTTCAGCGGCTGGATTCCGCAGTCCCTGCTTTCGGATGAAGAGGCTGCAAAGTGGGTTCCGGTCAGAGTGCTGAAAGCAGAAGACTCCATCACTCCTGTAAAAACGGGAATGCGCAATAAACTGTTTGCCGACAGAACCGGATTTGTAATTACGGCAGATTGTGAAAAACCGGAGCGCCTTCTTCAATGGTGGGATTATCTTTCCAGCAGTACAGAAATGAAATATACAGTTAGATTTGGTGAAAAGGGTGGTTACTGGGATATTGACAGTGACGGCAATGTCTTTCAGAAAACACCGGAAGGATTGACTGCTGATTTCACAGTGGAAAATTATAAGTTTACGTACGGAATGAATGACCAGTGTCCGTTGATTTTGAAGGATGAAAGTATTAAAGTAGACAAAGAGGAAGCTTATAATACCTGGGTTCGTGAACAGAATGTAGGAGTAGTCTGGGATCAGTTGGCAACGGAATATGTGCCGTTCCGCTTTGTGGATCCGGCAAAGGTTGATGAAAGAACCTTTATGGAAACCGAGTTAAGCGAGTATATTGCCAACTTCCGTGCCAACAGCATTTTAAACGGTGTGGATGACGCCGCATGGGATGCGTATGTGAAGCAGCTGGATGCTCTGCAATATCCCGCTTGGATCCAGTGGTATCAGGACTATGTGGACGGAAAATTTTAAGCAGAAGTAACAAGAGCTCAGACGGATAGATAAATAGGGAGGATGGAACAGATGAAAAAGAGACGATATCAAAAGGATTCTGTATTGATAAAGTTTATACTCAGTTTTCTTCTGGTTCTGATCCTCCCTGTTTTTTTATTTTCGTTTGCTTATATAAAATATGACCAGAAAATTTATCAGGATAAACTGTTAAAACAGGAGCAGGATACGTTGGATCTTCCGTTGCAGGAGTTGGAGCAATATATAGAAGAGATGAAACAGATTGCGGTACAGACACCATTGCGGTCCTATGTGGATCAAAAAGACCTGATGAATTATGAAAAGGTACATAAACTGATTCAGATGCTGGGGCGGTATCGGGGAACACATTCTGTGCTGGAAGAAATAGCAGTTTATTACGAAGATTATCCGGAAGTTATTTTTACAGAAAAAGGAACCTATTCCCAAGAGTACTATCGGAAATACCAGAAGAATGGGGAAGTAGTTTCATTGTATCAACTTTTGAAAACGAAAGCGAGCGGAGAATGGATCACAGAGGACGAACTTGCCGATCACGGAGGAGACACAGCTGGTTTTCTGCAGTATATTTTCAAGACACCGGACAAAGTCTGTTGGGTTTTTACGCTGTCTGTAAAAAAACTGGAAGAACTCTTAAAGCAGAATGATGCAATAACAATTTTATATGATGGAAATGGCAGGCAATTGTATCCCCCGCAGGAGGAACTCGAAAAATTCCGGAAAGATAAAAGTGGGGTCCTTGAATTGACAGATGTCAGTCGTTCCGGAACACTTAAGATTGACCGGTATGTGGACAGCAATCAGGTTTTTTATGAGGCACACAGAATGATGATGTATTTCCTGTTCTGCCTTGTATTGGTTCTTATATTTGGTGTGTGCCTGAGTACAGCATTGTCATTCTGGAATGAACGTCCAATCTGGAAACTGCGGGAATTTTGCGAAAGTAAGGTAAAAGATATTCCTCCCATACATAACAGCATTGAAATGGTGCGTTTTGCTGTAAACCGGATGGATCAGGATATGCAGACCTTGAGTCAGCAGCGGGAAAAAGAATACCTGCTGCTTCAGCTTTTATACGGAAAACAGCTGAATGAAGAACAGGCAGCACTTCGGCTGAAACATTTTAAAATGTTTCAGAATGCGGAAATTTACACTCTTTTCCTGATTTCTGCGGCAGATGGGGAAGAAGGCTTTGAAATCAGCAGATATACCAAACTGTTTGAAAAACAAATTGGATGTGAAGTCTATGTGATGAACTGCGGATGCAGAAATGTTATTGGAATCGCAGGAACACCCAGAAAAGAAGCAGAGAGACTGCAGAAAGTATTTTACACGATCCTGGAAGAATATCCGGAAGCAAAAGAAGAAGTGACAATTTATACCTGCGAACCCTGTGAAAGTCTGGAAGAAATCAGCAGAGCTTATCTGGCGGTTCTTGCGGAAAGCCAGAAAGATTTCGAAGAAAGAGTAGGACAGATTGTGGAAGTATTGAAAAATCCACAGCAGGAATTCCATTATCCGGAGCTGGAACTGAATGCGTTGTACGAAGCTACGGTTGAGCAGGATACAGAGAAAATCATCCTGATTATGGAACAACTTATGGAAAGCTTTCCGAAGCAGACAGAGATAGATTTTATCTGTATGGCATTGTACTGTGATATTGTCAGGACATATCGAAGAGCGTTGAACAAAACTTCATTGCGCAGTGAAGAACTGAAAATGCTGCTCAATATCGAAAAAAAGCCGTCGCCACAGAGCGTTCAGGAGATTAAGGCGATAATTGGAGCTATTTTAAGGCAGAGCATCGAATGTATGGAAAAACAATCTGCAACGAGTATGGCAGAAGATGAGGAAATCAACGAAATTTTTCGGTTTATCCGGGAAAACAGGGAGAATCCGGACTTGTGCGTCAAAATGGTTGCATCCAAGTTCAAGCTGTCGATTTCTAATCTGAGTCACAGAGTGAAAAAAGCAACGGGACGAAATGTTTCGGATTATATCACGGAAATAAGGATGGAATATGCACATGAGCTCTTAAGGGATACGGATTACAATATTCAGACGATTGCAAGTATGGTCGGATACACGCAGGCATCCAGTTTTGTCAACAAATTTAAAAAATATTATTCTGTTACACCTGCAGAATACAGAAGAAAAGTTAAGGGAGATGAGTAAGATGATAAAAGGAATTCAATATTTTAGCGATAAGGATCATGAAATGACTCGTCAGGAAGTATTTGAGTCGCAGTTTATGTCCGGTGCAGTCACGCTGGAGGTTTCGGAAACACCGGTCAATTATGGATTTTTGGGATTCGGCGTAGCAATTACAGGTGCTTCCTGTTACGAGCTTTTCCAGATGGAACCGCAGCAGCGCAGAAAGATTTTGGAAGATATTTATTCTGAAGACGGCTTAAACCTTTCGGTTGCAAGACTTTCTGTCGGTGCCAGCGACTATTCGGCAGAGCTGTATTCTTATGATGATGAACCGTTTGACACTGCACTGGAACATTTTTCTGTCGAACGGGATAAAGAGTACATTATTCCAATGATCAAAGAAATTTTAGAAATCCGTCCGGATTTGTATCTGTTTGCCTCGCCCTGGAGTCCTCCGGGATGGATGAAAACAGGAGGACAGATGTGCGGCGGATATATGAGAAGAGAGTATATTGACTGTTATGCGGAGTATTTTATTCGCTATCTGAAAGCCTATGAAGAAGAAGGCATTATAATCCGCGCAGTAACACCGCAGAATGAGCCGGAGACTCATCAGTTTGGGAAAATGCCTGCCTGCATCTGGCATCCGGAGATAGAGTCTTCTTTTATTCTTTCTCTGAAAAAGAAGTTGAAAGAGAACAATCTGGATGTAAAAGTTTGGATGTATGACCATTCTTTTACCGGAACACAGCGGGTTTTATGGATGCTTGAAAATACAAAAGGCTTAAAAGAAAACTGTGACGGTGCAGCTTTTCATTACTATGACGGAGCAATCGAGGAAACGATGAAAATTCGGAAACAGTACCCAGATCTGGAACTGCATTTTACGGAAGGAGGTCCCCGACTGTTTGACCATTATGGAAACGACTGGTGTAAATGGGGAATCATGTGTTCTAAAGCGTTGAATCTTGGCTACCGCTCTTTTACCGGCTGGAACCTGATACTCAATGAATGCGGAGGTCCCAATATCGGACCTTTTTTCTGCGGCGGACTGGTGACGGAAGACCGTGTTTCCAAGGAAATAGAGTACAGTGGGCAGTATAAGACATTTCGTCATATTGCTCCTTTTATACATCCGGATTCCAAGATTTATGCTGTATCTCCGGATTCTTATTTTGGAGAATATATGTCCCAATATCCAAATATTATGAAAAAAACAGAAGGATTTCTGATTGAGAACAAAACGGAGGAAAAAGTACTGGTTTTAGTCAATCCGAATCAGAACAAAATGCAGCTGCAGATCAGACTGGAGCAGAAATGGTATTACGTTGAAATGATGCCAGAGAGTATTTCCACAATAGTTTTTCAGCGGTAATCAGCACACTACAGACGGAATAGAGATGCTGATTCTTGCAGTGCTTTATTTATATGGATCAACAGTTTTTCTGAAGGAAAATTTTTGTAGAAGTAAGAAAACGAAAGGATATAAAAAGGATGAAGAGACATTGGATATGTGAAACAGCTCCGGCTGCAGACCCTAACAACATGATACAAGGAGTTGGCTATCGTATCACTCTGCTTACAAGCAGGCTTGTGCGGTTTGAATTTCAAAAAAACGGAGAATTTATAGAGGAAGCTTCCCAAACCGTCTGGTACCGGAATCTGGGAAAGGTTTTATACCGCATAGAAAAGAAAAAGGATTGTCTTGAAATCGAGACAGAACATATTCGAATTCGTTATGACGAAAAACCGTATGCGGAAAGCATTTTAAGTGTTCGATTGTTGCAGCCGGACAAGGAATGTGATCTGGAATGGTATTATGGAAAAAATGAGAAAAAAAATCTTTGGGGAACCGCGAGGACATTAGATGGCATAGATGGAGAAATTCGGTTGGAAAAAGGAGTCATCTCAAGAGACGGATTTGCAGTGCTAGATGATTCAAAAACAATCCTGCTGACTCCGGACGGTTGGATTAAAGAGAGACCGCAGGGAGGAGAAGATTTTTATCTTTTTGCTTATGGGCATGACTACCGGGCAGCAGTGAGGGATTTCTGCCGGATGACAGGAGAAATGCCTATGCTTCCGAGATTTGCACTTGGAAACTGGTGGAGCAGATATTATGCATACAGCCAGGAAGAATACCTGAACCTTATGAACAGGTTTGATGCAGAGAAGATACCGTTTTCAGTAGCGGTTCTTGACATGGACTGGCATGTGACAGAGATCGACAAAAAGTATGGGGACGGATGGACGGGGTATACCTGGAATCCGGAATTGTTCCCGAATCCGGAAGAATTTATGGAAGAACTGCATGAAAGAGGCATGAAAATCACCTTAAATGTACATCCGGCGCTCGGAATCAGAGCCTGTGAATGTATGTACAAAAAAATGGCACAGGCTATGGGGATTAATCCGGAAACAGAAGAACCGGTGGAATTTGATATCACGGATCCAAAGTTTTTGGAGAATTATTTTGAGATCGTGCATCATCCATATGAGAAAGGCGGTGTGGATTTCTGGTGGCTGGACTGGCAGCAGGGAGGACACACGGCAGTAAAAGGTCTGGATCCGTTATGGATGTTAAACCACTATCATTATTTGGACAGCGGGCGGAATGGAAAACGAAAAATTACATTTTCCCGTTATGCCGGACCAGGATCTCACAGATATCCGGTAGGATTTTCCGGCGACACAGTTATTACATGGGAATCTCTGGATTTCCAGCCTTATTTTACTGCGACAGCTTCAAATATCGGCTATGGGTGGTGGAGCCATGATATCGGAGGGCATATGCTCGGACTTAAATCGGATGTAATGGAAGTACGTTGGTTTCAGCTTGGTGTCTTTTCGCCAATTAACAGACTGCACAGTACAAAGGCTGCTTTCGGGGGAAAAGAACCATGGAATTTCAGACCGGAAGCAGAAAAGGCAATGGGAGAAGCATTAAGATTACGCCACCGACTCGTACCATACCTGTATACGATGAACTATCTGGCATATAAAGAGAGCAGGCCATTAGTTGCACCAATGTATTATGATTATCCGGAATTCGAATATGCATATCCGAAAAGTTTTCTTAAAGGAGGAGATAGAAATAACCAGTATTTGTTCGGGACGGACATGATCGTTGCGCCAATTACAACGGATCTGATTCCAACCTTACAAAAAGGAAAAGTAAAAGTATGGATCCCGGAAGGATGTTATCATGATTTTTATACAGGAATGATCTATCAGGGCGAAAAAGTCATGTGGATGTACCGTGATTTAAGCAGTATTCCGGTTCTGGTAAAAGCTGGTGCAATCATTCCGATGCAGGAACAGATCTTTGGCAGTAATTTCTTGAAAAATCCAAAAGAACTGACCATTCGGGTTTATGGTGGAGAAAACGGCGAATTTGTTCTTTACGAAGATGATAATGTAACAGAGGAATATAAAACAGGAAAAGAATGTTGTTTCACAAAGATGAAGCTTGACTGGGAGCATGGAAGTTTTAGGATAGAAAGACCGGAAGGAATGGTGGATCTTCTGCCAGATACCCGCATTTACAACATTGAGATATGTGGTGTAAGGGAAGCAGTTCCCAAGGTTCTGATAGAAGGAGCAGAAACAGATTTTTTATGGAAATACAGTAAAGAAAACGGCAGCATCCATATCTCTGTTCCAGAGATGAAAACCACACAGGAAGTGGAGGTCATTTTTGAAAAGAAACTGTCCTTAAATGATAACCGGGAACTTGAGTGTGTGTATGAACTTTTAAACCACGCGCAGGGAGATAATACGGCAAAAGAGAAAGCATACCGTATTCTTCAACTCGAAAAGAATCTGGCGGTGGCTCTTTTAGAGATTGAAACAACCGGACTAGATAAAGATATCAGACAGGCAGTTGCGGAAATCATGACTGCAGATATGTAAAGGAGAGAATAAAGAAATTATGCGAAGGGAAATTTTACTCAATGACAAGTGGTATTTCCATAGAGGTGATATACAAATGGAAAAACCATATTGGAAAGGACCTGTTTACACACAGAGCAAGACGGAAAGAAAATTAAACGGACCGGCAGCATACGCCTATGAAGATGCGCCAGATCAATACGCTTTTACAAAATCGGGTCTTTTAAATCATGAAGAATGGAGAGAAGTAACCATTCCGCATGACTATATAGTGGATCAGGATCTGAGTGAACGGGAAAACAGCGCGACGGGATATCTTCCCTACCAGAACGCGTGGTACAGGAAACATTTTCAGATGCCGGAAGGAATACGTGATAAACGGGTAATGCTCCGATTCGACGGAATAGCCGGAGTGTCGACCGTGTATTTAAACGGCTGCCTGATGTATCACATTTTTTCGAGATATAACACATTTGAAATCAATATCAGCGATTATGTTTTTTATGAGAAAGAAAATGTGATTGCGGTTTATGTCAACACAGAGGATTTTGAAGGTTGGTGGTATCAGGGCGGTGGAATTTACCGGGATGTGCATCTGACGATTACCGACCCGGTTGCCATTGATTTATATGGAGTCTATGCACCGTATCAGAAATTGAATGACACTACATGGGAAATCAATCTGGAAACAACCATAGTGAATGATTCCTATCAGGATTGTCGTATAACGGCAAAAAGTTGTCTCATAGATGAAGACGGAGTGGTTGTCGGTGAGGCAGAAGGCAGTGGTATCGTTGCGCTTCGGGAGAAGGGAGTTCTGCATTATTCCATGCAGGCAGATAATCCCAAACTGTGGGGTTGTGAACACCCACATCTGTATAAGATCAGGACAGTTTTATATCAGAATGGGGAAGCAATTGATGAAAACAATATTCGGATCGGATTCCGAACGGTGGAGATTTCAGCAGAAAAAGGACTTCTGATAAACGGCAAAAAAACCTTTATCAACGGTGTGTGTGCACATCAGGATTACGGCATTACCGGACTTGCGGTTCCGGATAATGTAGCCAGATATAAAGTAAAACTGATTCGGGAAATGGGAGCGAACGGATACCGGACAAGCCATTATGAGCAGACCGAATCATATATGGATGCATTTGATGAAATGGGATTTCTGGTCATGGATGAAACCCGGTGGTTTGAGAGCACGAAGGAATCCCTTGAGCAGATTGATGCCCTGGTAAAGCGGGATAGAAACCGTCCAAGTGTGATTTTATGGTCAACAGGAAATGAAGAATACTTTTTCGTAACCGAGCAGGGAAAGAAGATCAACAAGGCGATTGCCGCACATATCCGAAAACTGGACAGTACAAGATATATAACGGCAGCAGAGGATAAAGATCCGGATAAGTCTTCCATTTATGAAGACTGTGATGTGATAGGAATCAATTATCATCTGGATCTGTATGACCGTGTTCATGAATTGTACCCGGAAAAGGCGGTATTTGCTTCGGAATGCTGCGCAACAGGCACGACAAGAGACTGGAACTTTACATCAAGTGGAAATTCCAGGATCCGGGATAAAGATATAGATACAAATTCATGGTTCGCGGCCCGGGAAAAGACGATGAAGGAGCTTCGTTCCAGAGACTATGTATTCGGGGCATATCAGTGGGCAGCAGTAGAGCACAGAGGTGAAGCTGCATGGCCGGCGATCTGTTCCAAGTCGGGAGCATTGGATCTGTTTCTGCAGAAGAAGGGTGCCTTTTACCAGAATCAGTCACACTGGACAAGCGAACCAATGGTACATATTGTTCCACATTGGAATTTTGAAGGTCTGGAAGGACAGGAAATTCTTGTCGCCGTGTATACGAACTGTGACGAACTGGAGCTTTTCCTAAATGAACGGTCTCTCGGAAGAAAGCCAATTGAACGATACGGACATGGGGAGTGGAATGTTGTATATGAAAAAGGAACACTTAAAGCAGTCGGTTACCGGAACGGAGAGATGGTGGCAGAAGATATCCGAAAAACGACAGGCAGACCGGAACGGCTAAAACTGACGCTCATGAATGAGTATGAGAAAAATGGCAGGGATCTGGCGATTTTTACCTGTGAATGTGTGGACAGCGAGGGAAATATGGTTCCGGATGCATCGGAATATGTCCGTTTTTCTGTTGCGGATCCAGCAGTTATTGTGGGAACGGGATCAGATCACTGCGATCATACGAGAGTCGGGCTGCCTGAGCGGAAGATGTACATGGGAAAAATTACGGTTGCAGTCAGACCTGCGGCAGGGCAGGGAACCATCGAACTTCTTGCCCAGAGCGATAATTGCAGACCGGCGTTGTTTCGCAGATAGGAACAATTGACAAACAATCATTCGGAAACTGTATGATTTGATGAATGCAGATAAATGAAAAGGAGTATTATACATCAATGGGATATTTGTTTTTACTTGCATCGCTTATTACCGGGGCAGCAAAAGGGTATTGCGGAAAGAAAACAAGTGGTTACGTGAATGAGTATAAAGATGCAATGTTGGTAAATGCAATCAGGATGATGTTCTGTATTTTTATCGGATTGGGAATGATTGTTTTTGGTGGTAAAACAAAATTTCTGCATATTAATAGCACCATTTTAGCGGTATCATTGCTTTCCGGTGTGGCAAATGCTTCATTTGTAGTATTATGGCTTGTTGCAGTAAAAAAAGGAGCCTATATGATGCTTGATGTCTTTTGTATGCTGGGAATTTTGATTCCGATTATCGGTTGTGCTGTGTTTTTTGGAGAAACCATTCGTTTAAATCATATTGTGGGAATGGGTATTCTTTTTATCGCTGTTTGCATTATGTGTTCATACAATAATTCAATTAAAAGTAAACTGACAATATCGTCATTGGCTGTATTGCTGTTGTGTGGAGTATCCAACGGTTTTTTAGATTTTTCACAGAAGCTGTTTACAAAGATTTCACAAGGGGTACCAATAGCTGTATTTAATTTTTATACATACATTTTTTCGACAGCCATCCTTAGCGTATGTTGTTTTGTGTGTTGGGAAAATTCAGATAACAAAACACTTATAAATATAAAACCGATATTTTTGTATATTTTGATTATGTCCGTGTGTCTTTTCTTATATTCGTATTTTAAGACTCTGGCAGCACGGTATCTGTCTTCTGCCCAGCTTTACCCATTATCCCAGAGTGGTTCCTTGATTTTATCGACAATGATGTCTACAGCACTGTTTCATGAGAGACTGAATATTAAGTGCGTAGTTGGCATAGCATTGTCATTTGTTGCGCTGATCGTCATCAATGTATTATAGGTATCATTTTATAACGATGATGCTTTATTGCTTAATGTGGATTCCCTGGAACTATAAATACTATTATTTATCTCAAAATCAAATAAATTATTATATGAGGAGAAAACAAGATGAAACCAGATATTAAGTGGCTAGATGACCCTGAGGTGTTTCGTGTGATGCAGTTGCCGGCACATAGTGATCATAGAATTTATGCGAATGTGGAAGAAATTCAACAGCAGTCCAGTTCCTTATATCAGATGCTAGATGGAATATGGGATTTTTGCTATTCTCGCAATGCGGCAGAAAGACCGGTTCATTTTTATGAGGAAGGATTTGACTTTTCTTATTTTAGTAAAATCAAAGTGCCGGGGCATATTGAAATACAGGGGTTTGATAAAATCCAGTATATTAATACTATGTATCCTTGGGAAGGCAGCATTTACAGACGCCCTGCTTATGCCATGGGAAAAGACTGCAGAGAGGAGGGAAGTTTCAGTGAAGCTTCCTATAATCCGGTGGGTTCCTATCGTTGTACCTTTGATTTGAAAGAAGAACTTCGTGGAAAAAGAGTCTGTATCTGCTTTGAGGGTGTAGAAGAAGCAATGTATGTGTGGCTCAATGGACATTTTGTGGGATATGCAGAGGACAGCTTTACTCCTTCGGAGTTTAACCTGACCCCTTATATCCGGGAAAAAGAAAACGTTCTGGCAGTAGAGGTACATAAACGGAGCACAGCCGCTTATCTGGAGGATCAGGACTTCTTCCGTTTTTTTGGTATTTTTCGTAGTGTGGAGCTTTATGCCAAGCCGAAACTCCATGTGGAAGACTTATGGATAAAACCAGTCTACAAAGAGAAAACCGGAAAAGGAGACATACTGATTCAGACAAAAGTTTCCATGGAAAATCTCGTTGAAAAACGTCTTACTGCAGGGAGCATCATGGTGGTATTGCGCAACAAAGCAGGAGAAGTTCTTTTTGAAAAGGGAAAAAAACTGGGTATGGATTTGGAGCAGTCGATTATGTTTGAAGAACAGGAATTGTCGGTAGATGCCTGGGATTATGACAATCCTTGTCTTTATTCTCTGGAGATCTATCTTTTTGATGGAAAGGGGCAGTTGCTGGAAGTCGTTCCCTATCAAGTGGGATTTCGGAATATTCGCATTGAGGACAAAGTAATCAAACTCAATGGAAAAAGGCTGATTATCAAAGGGGTCAACCGCCACGAGTGGAATGCCAAAACCGGAAGATGCATTACTCTGGAAGATATGAAATGGGACATTGACTTTCTGAAAGCAAACCATATCAATGCGGTGAGAACCTGTCATTACCCTGATCGAAAAGAATGGTATACCTTATGTGATGAGGCAGGTATTTATCTGATGGCAGAAACCAATCTGGAAAGTCATGGCTCCTGGATGAAAAACGGTGTGGTGGAACCTTCCTGGAATGTTCCGGGAGGATTGAGAGAATGGAAAGAAGCAGTTATTGACCGGGCACGCACCAACTTTGAGTGCTTCAAAAATCATCCGGCCATTTTATTTTGGTCTCTTGGCAATGAGTCCTATGCAGGGGAAAATATTGCACAGATGCAGGAATTTTATAAGGAAAAAGATCCAGACAGACTGGTTCATTATGAGGGTGTAGCCTTTAACAGGAAATTTGAAGACAGGATTTCCGATGTGGAAAGCCGAATGTATGCTTATCCACAGGAGATTAGGAAATACCTGGAAAATGACCCAAAGAAGCCGTTTCTCTTATGTGAGTATATGCATGATATGGGAAATTCTCTAGGGGGAATGAAGTCCTACATGGAGCTGCTAGAACAGTACGAGATGTACCAGGGCGGCTTTATCTGGGACTACATGGATCAGGCATTGTGGGTATGGGATAAGGAAACGGAGAAGTATGTACTTCGTTATGGCGGTGATTTCGATGACCGTCCCAGTGATTATGAATTTTCCGGCAATGGTATTTTATTTGCAGATCGAACCGAGAAACCGGCGATGCAGGAAGTGAGGTATTACTATGGCATTGAATATAGTAATAGGTGATGTAACAATTGGTGTACAGGGGGAAGGATTTTCTTATATTTTCTCCACTACCTCTATAGGAGGAATGGAATCTCTGCACAAATATGGAAAGGAGTGGCTTTATCGGTCTCCAAGGCCTACTTTTTGGAGAGCTACAACGGACAACGACAGAGGAAACGGTTTTTCCTATCGAAGTGCGGTATGGCTTGCAGCAGACTGCTTTTTGGGCTGTCAGGAAATCAAAGCATCCATGGATGGAGAAACAATTCAAATACCATTGGCACCGGCAAACAATGGATATGTGGGTTTGGTAATGGCGAAAGAGTTTGAAATACATTTCGTCTATGGTGCGGCAGTAATTCCTGAAATGAAGACAGAGGTAACCTACCGAATTACCGAAGATGGGGTTATCCATGTACAGGTGCATTATTTCGGAAAAGAAAATCTGCCGGAACTGCCGGTTTTTGGTATGCGCTTCATCATGCCTACCTCTGCTGAGGGGTATCATTATGAGGGATTGTCGGGGGAAACCTATCCGGACCGGATGTCAGGTGGAATATCTGGATGTTATGAAGTCAAAGGATTACCTGTGACACCCTATCTGGTGCCTCAGGACTGTGGTGTCCACATGGAAACAAAGTGGGTTGGAGTTCAACGGATGAGGGAGCTTGACAATTCAAAGAGCGAACAGGATCAAAAAACCCTGTATTTTAAAGCAGAAGAAGGAAGACACTTTGCCTTTTCCTGTCTGCCCTATACGGCGGAGGAACTGGAAAATGCCACGCATCAAGAGGAACTGCCGCCGGCACGCAGGACAGTTATTTCAATTTTAGGTGCTGTGCGAGGTGTGGGAGGCATTAACAGTTGGGGAGCCGATGTAGAGGAATCCTATCATATTTCTGCCACAAATGATATTATTTATGAATTTGCAATCGAATAGGTGAGAAATATGGTGCATTTTTGATTTACAAAACATCATTCAACGAGAATAAAATCAAAAAGGAGTATTGCTATGGCCGTTATTTATGACTCGGAAAACAATATTTTTACTCTTCATACAACAAATACTACATATCAGATGAAAGTCGATTCCTATGGTTATCTGCTTCATTTGTATTATGGCCCCAGAACGATGGGCAACATGGAATATCTCTTGGTTTATATGAATCGTTCTTTTTCCGGAAATCCTAATGTGGCTGGTAAGGATGTAACCTACTCCCTGGATGTTCTGCCCCAGGAATATCCCACATTGGGAACGGGAGATTACAGGGCACATGCACTCAATATTGCAGATGCGGAGGGTGTGGAATGTTGTAATCTGACTTTCCGGGACTATGAAATCAGTAAAGGAAAATACACATTACCCGGACTTCCGGCGGTATGGGCAGCAGAGGATGAGGCAGATACTTTGAAGATTACTCTACGGGACGAGACCGGAATTGTAGAGGTGCAGCTTATGTATGGTGTTCTGGAAAAAGAGGACGTCATCACTAGAGCTGTCATCATTAAAAATACAGGCAGGGGAAATGTTACCCTCAAAAAAGCGGCAGCAGCGGCACTGGATTTTGTCAGCGGTGATTTTGATGTCATCAGCTTTTACGGAAAACATAATATGGAACGTATGCTGCAACGTCAGCCGCTGGGACATGGAACATTTTCCGTGGGAAGCTTCAGAGGAACTTCCAGCCATCAGTATAATCCCGGAGTGATTCTGGCAGACCGGGAGGCAACAGAAGATGCAGGAAGCTGCTACGGTATGCTCTTCCTGTACAGTGGAAACTTTCTTTGCGAAGTGGAGAAAGACCAGTATAATCAGACCCGTTTTCTCATGGGACTTGGTACGGAACAGTTTGACTATTCCCTTGCTTCCGGTGAGGAACTTATCGTGCCGGAGGCAGTCCTTTCCTATTCGGCAGCAGGATTGTCCGGTTTATCCCGGCAGTATCAGTCCTGTATTCGCGACCATGTCTGCCGGGGAAAGTATGTACATACCAGCCGACCGGTTCTAATTAACAGTTGGGAGGCAAATCATTTTGATTTCAACGGAGATACCATTGTTGATCTGGCAAAAGAAGCCGCGGCTCTGGGCATCGATATGGTGGTCATGGATGACGGCTGGTTTGGACGACGGAATGACGATAATTCTTCCCTGGGAGACTGGAAAGTCAACGAAGAAAAACTGGGAGGAACTTTGGAACAGCTTATTGACCGGGTACACGCAGAAGGTGTGAAATTTGGTATCTGGCTCGAACCGGAGATGGTAAATGAGGACAGTGATCTCTATCGTGCCCATCCTGATTGGGCAATCCAGATTCCGGGACGAAAGCCAGTGCGTATGAGAAACCAGCTGGTTCTTGACTTTTCCAGAAAAGAAGTGAGGGATGCCATTTACGATCAGGTTTGCACCATACTGGATCGGTGTGAGATTGATTATGTGAAATGGGATATGAATCGCAGTCTTTCCGATGTATATGCAGGAAATGTTACTTATGATTACGTGCTGGGAATCTATGAAATTCTGGAAAAAATTGTAATACGATATCCGAACCTGCTGATAGAAGGATGTAGCGGCGGCGGTGGAAGATTCGATGCCGGAATGATGTATTATACTCCCCAGATCTGGTGCAGCGACAACACGGATGCCATTAACCGGGTAAAGATTCAGTACGGGACATCCTTCTTCTATCCCATTTCCGTGGTAGGTTCCCATGTGACGGCAGTGCCCAACCATCAGACCGGAAGAAGTGTCAGCCTGATTACCAGAGGTGTGGTGGCAATGGCAGGTACTTTTGGCTATGAGTTAAATCCTGCGCTTATGAGCGAGGAAGAAAAGAACATCGTAAAGCAACAGGTTCTGACCTATAAAAAATATGAGAGTCTGATCTGTGAGGGCACTTATTACAGACTTTCCAGTCCTTTTACGGAGCCGTTTGCAGCCTGGATGTCCGTATCGAGAGACAAAAAGCAGGCGCTGGTAAGTGTGGTCCGTCTGGAGGCGGAAGGCAATGCTGCTTCCATGTATTTAAAATGTAAGGGATTGAATCCGGATGCTGTTTATCGGGAAGAGAATACAGGAGTGCTATATGACGGAGCGGCCCTGATGGCGGCGGGACTTGTTTTGCCCGGGGCAAAAAGCGAATATGAGGCATACCAATTTGTTTTGAACGAAATATGATAGATTCGCCTGAGACCGTGAACAAATGAAGGAAGGCGAAAAATCAAATGTAGAATTAAAACTTCGAACACAATGGGAGAGATTATGAAAAACGGAGTTAGACTTTTTGATACGGAAGGAAATGTCCTTCATGCACATGGCGGATTTATGTGCAGAGTGGATGGTTGGTTCTACTGGATTGGAGAAAACCGTACAGGGCGTGTGAGGGTGTCGTGTTACCGTAGTCGTGATCTAGAGAACTGGGAGTTTTGCAGGCATATTCTGACGCTGGATTCTCCAAAGAAGGAATATTATGTCAGAACGGACACCTGTATGGAGCGGGATGTCGAGACAGGAACCGGCGAGATATGTTTCAAGGGGTGTAACATCGAACGTCCAAAGGTAATCTATAATGCGAAGACAGGAAAATATGTCATGTGGATGCATTATGAGGATGGAGGAACCTACAGGGAGGCAAGGTGTGCGGTGGCAGCTTGCGATACCATTGACGGTGAATACACCTATCTTGGAAGCTTTCGTCCGGTGGGTAATATGTCGAGGGATTGTACGGTTTTTGTCGATGATGATCAGACTGCTTATTTTATCTCCGCAGGACGTGAAAATGCCGATACGATTCTCTATCGCCTGACCGAGGATTATCTCGGAATTGATGAGCAGATCAAGGTACTTTGGCCGGGACAGTTCCGTGAAGCGGCAGCGGTCTGCAAGAGAAACGGTATCTATTATATGATCACCAGTGACTGTACCGGCTGGAAACCGAACCAGGGTAAGTATGGCTGGGCGAAGAGCCTGACCGGAAGATGGTCATCTCTGAAAGAGATCGGGGATGAGACGACCTATTACAGCCAGTCAGCATTTATTCTCCCTGTGTATACGGAGAAGGGAACAGAGTACCTTTATGTTG
>ENA-ORMX01000890-ORMX01000890.1-human-gut-metagenome-genome-assembly--contig:-NODE-890-length-21492-cov-6.196576_pt1 | contig 21492 bp, 25 predicted proteins | sample MGYA00242108_ERZ509007 | MGnify/ENA primary metagenome ERZ509007 (study PRJEB26280, sample SAMEA2338745) | human gut metagenome | biome: human gut; feature: human-associated habitat; material: faeces...
TCAACAACATTTGAATATTGTTTAAATGATACAGCGATGGTTGGTGATGGAGTTCATATTAATTCTGAATTCTTAAATGGTCTTGGTAAAGAAGAAGCAATAAGTAAAATGATAAAATGGCTTGAAGAAAATAAATGTGGTGAAGCTCAAGTTAACTACAAAATGAGAGATTGGATTTTTTCAAGACAAAGATTCTGGGGAGAACCTATCCCTATGGTATATTGTAATACTTGTGGTTGGGTTCCTTTAAATGAAGAAGCTTTACCTTTAGTTTTGCCAGATGTTGCTGAATATGAACCAACTGATGATGGTGAAAGCCCTCTTGCTAAAATAACCGATTGGGTTAACACTACTTGTCCAAAATGTGGAGGTCATGCTCGTCGTGAAACTGATACAATGCCTAACTGGGCTGGATCTAGTTGGTATTTCTTAAGATTTATGGATGCTCATAATGCTCATGAATTTGCTTCGATGGATGCAATGAAATATTGGGGTAAAGTAAATTGGTACAATGGTGGTATGGAACATACAGCTAGACATTTACTTTATGCAAGATTCTGGGTTCAAATGCTTTATAATTTCGGGTATGTTCCTAATAAAGAGATGATTGATGTACGTGTAAGTCATGGTATGATTTTGGGTTCAGATAATCAAAAGATGAGTAAGAGTAAAGGTAATGTTATCAATCCAGATGACATAGTAAATGAATATGGTGCTGATACTTTAAGAACATATGAAATGTTTATGGGCGATTATCAAATGGATGCTCCATGGAATACTGATTCATTAAAAGGATGTAAACGTTTCATTGATCGTGTTATTAAATTAGGAGAAAAACTTAATGATAAGACTGGTTATTCAAATGAAGTGTTGATAAATAAAACAATTGATAAGGTTTCAAATGATTTAGTAACTTTGAAATATAATACAGCAGTATCAGCTTTAATGATTTTGCTTAATGAACTTGATTCTTATGAAACAATTACTAAAGATGAATATAGATTATTGTTAACTCTTTTAAATCCAATTGCTCCACATATTACAGAAGAATTGAATGAATATTATGCTTTAGGAGATACAATTTGTAAATCTTCTTGGCCAGTAGTTGATAAATCTAAACTTGTTGAAACCGAAACAACTATAGGTGTTCAAGTTAATGGTAAAGTAAGAGGAACAATTACAGTTTCAGCTGATGAAAATGAAGATGAAATAAAAGAAAAAGCCTTAAGTGAAGAAAACGTTAAAAAACATATTGAAGGAAAAGAAATAGTTAAAGTTATTGTAATAAAGGGCAGAATTGTTAATATAGTTGTAAAATAGTAATTAATACTTAGAATATATATTCTAGGTATTTTTATTTAGTCCTTAGTGGTATAATTTTGTATGAATTGATAAAGGAGAATACTCATGCAAATAAAAAGAAAAATAACAATTAATAATAATATATATATAATTTATTTTGATGTTGAATACAAAACTTCTAACATAAAAGATGTGCCAGAATTATGTTTTAAAAACGATAAATATGGTTTTTTTGATGTTGGAGATGTAAGCGAACTTCTGGCTTTGGTAGAAAAAAATTATCATGAAATAAAGTTTAATAAAAATATTGGATTTATGAACAATGTTATATATATTTATAGATGTGTTCCAGTGCTTTCAGCAATTGAAGAAGTAACAAGTGTTGATACCTGTTTTATAAGTAGAAAAGAAATTGATGAGTTTATAAACCGATTCAATATTGACTTTAATTTTAATGACGATTTTAAATTAAGTGATCATTCTACTTGGAAATTTTAAGTATAAAAAAATAATTTTTTTCGTATAATTTAATGGGTGTTTATATGCGTATAAGTGATTTACAAACAAAAGATGTTGTTAATAAAAATGATGGAAGAAATATTGGGAGAATTATAGATGTGGACATCCTAGAAAGTGGTATGATTAACTTTTTTGTAGTTGAACCAAAAAAAATATTAAAAAAGCTTAATATATATAATAATGAAACAAGTATAAAATTGAATCAAGTTGTTAAAATAGGAGAGGATGTAATACTTGTAGATTTATGATTTATAAGTTATAATCTTTATGGGTGTTGATATATGAATAAAAGAATAGTTATTATATCAATTATTGTATTGTTGCTTGATCAAATCACTAAGTTAGTGGTTCAAATGGCAAATACAAGTGTTAATATCATAAGCAACGTACTTTATTTCACTTTTAGTAAAAATACGGGTGCATCATGGTCTATTTTAGAGGGAAAGGTAACTTTACTAATTGTTATTTCAATTGTTATGTTGGTTATTGTTTATAGTTTAATGTTTTCATATCCATCAAATAGATATAATGATACATCATTTGGTCTTTTATTTGGTGGAATACTTGGTAACTTAATTGATAGGATATTTTATGGATATGTAAGAGATTTTATAGGTATAAATATATTTGGATATCATTTTCCAATATTTAATATAGCAGATATGTCAATAGTAATTGGAGTTATATTACTTGTTATAGCAACCGTTAAAGGAGATGTTAAAAATGGAACTTTTAGTAGAAGAAGGAAATTTAAGAATAGATAAATATTTAGCAGCTAATACTGAATATTCAAGAAGCCTAATAGCTAAAATGGTAGAAAATGAGTATGTTTTAGTTAATGGTAAGAAAACTAAAAACAACTATATATTAAAATCTGGTGATAAGATTGAAATTAAGGATGGTTTTATTGAACCACTTGATGTGAAACCAGAAAATATTCCTTTAAATATTGTTTATGAGGATGATGATATAATTGTTTTAAATAAAGAATCTGGAATGGTAGTTCATCCAGGAAATGGAAATAATGATGGAACTTTAGTAAATGCTCTTTTATATCATACAAATGCATTATCTGATGTAAATGGAGAGGTAAGGCCTGGAATAGTTCATCGAATTGATAAAGATACTTCAGGACTTATGGTTGTTGCTAAGAATAATAAAGCACATGAAATTCTTGCTGATGCTCTTTCTAAACATGAGATAAAAAGAGATTATATTGCTCTTTTAAAAGGTGAGTTTTTAAGTGATACAGCAACGATTGATGCCCCAATTGGAAGGGATAAATTAAATAGAAAAAAGATGACAGTTACTGGAGAAAATTCTAAAGATGCAATAACTGATATGCGTGTTTTAAAAAGATATAAAGGTTATACTTTAGTTCGTTTATCATTGCATACAGGACGTACTCATCAAATAAGGGTTCATATGGAGTATATTGGTTATCCAGTTTATAATGATCCGGTTTATACGAATGATAAAACAACAGATTTTGGTCAATTTTTGCATTCAGCTAGCATTGATTTTGTTCATCCAATAACAAAAGAACATATGCATTTTGAATGTGAATTACCAAAATATTTTAAAGAATTTTTAGATACACTTGAAGAAAAATAGGAGGAATGGTTATGAACATGTCAAGTACAGATCAATTAGTGATGCGTTTAGTACATTATTTTATAACAAAAGAAAACTATCAACCAATACTTGTAAATGGTGTTGAAAATGAAATATGGTTGGAAAACTTAGATTCTAATTATGAGGTTGTAAGAATTAATAGCAATTATATTCATAATAATGAACAATTGGATTTTGATATTTTTAAAACTAATTCGGTAATTAAGCAAATAAAAAAGAAAACTTTATCTTTTAAATGTAAGTCTTTAAATATATTTTTAAACGTTGGTGAAAATGTTAAATTTGAAGATCATCGTAAAAATATGGATTTATGTAAAATTGATGTTGACGAAGGAATTGAAAACAATAAAATCATGGAAATATTTCCGGAATTAAAAGATGATGAGGTTGATGCTGGAACTAATATGGATTTCTTTATAAATGTTACAAATGATATAAATTCTAAAACTGAAGAAAAAAATAGATTGTTTGAAAAGACTTTTAAAAAGAAACCAATTGTTATTACATATGCTTTAATATTTATCAATATATTAATATTTATGCTTTCAGTAGCTGGAATATTAAATGTTTCAGCATTTTCTATGAATAAAGCTGGTATTCAAAATCATGAATATTATCGTCTTATTACTGCTGCGTTTTTTCATGTAGACATCATACATTTGCTTTGCAATATGTATTCTCTTGCTATAATAGGTAAAGAGGTTGAAACGGTTCTAGGTAAGAAAAAATTCATAGTTGTTTATTTAATGAGTGCAATTATTTCTTCTCTTTTAAGTGGAGTACTTGGAAATTATTCCTCTATAGGAGCAAGTGGAGCAATATTTGGTCTTTTAGGAGCACTTCTATATTTTGGTTATCATTATAGATTATATTTAGGAAACGTTATGATGACAGGAGTAGTTCCAGTAATAATATTGAACTTAGTTATTGGATTTATGAATCCAATGATTGATAACTTTGGTCATATTGGTGGTTTAATCGGTGGAATATTCTCAGCTATGATTGTTGGTATTGAAGGTAGAACTGATAAAAGTGATACCATAAATGGTATAATCATAACAACTATATTGATTGGATTTTTGATGTATATGTTATTGTTTAGATAGACTCGTTCTATCTTTTTTTTCTCTTAATTTGAAAAAGTGTGTATCTTATGTTATAATATGCCTCAATTAGAGGGGTTATTATGGAAAAATTATATGATTGTAGTTTAGCTGATGCAGCAATTATGCATTCTGATGATTCAAGAATTGCTGATACATCGCTTATTTCAAAAGATTTAATTAATAAAGTTGAAATTAAAGACGAAGATAAAATCTATGCTAAAGATGCAAGTGCCAATACAATAGGTATAAGTTTGGAAGATATGAAAAAACACGATTCTTGGTATATGGTTGATGGTAAACAATGTTATTTTAAATATAAACCAAATAATATGGCTATCTTAAATGAATTACTTTGTGTTGAACTATCAAAGTATTTAGGAGTACCAACAATTGAATATAGAATTGCAACGAAGCAAAACAAGATTGTTGGTCTTATTTCAGAAAATTTTTTAACTCATGATTATGATTGTATTAAAAGTATTTATGCTCCAAGAAACCTTATTAGAATGATAAGGAAAATATTAACTGATTATAAATTTGAGTGTGATCCAATTACTAGAAAACAAATAACAGCTTTGATACTAAGAAATTTCTACGCATCTTTATTTGATAGAATTGAAAATTCATATTATGGTATAAAAAATAGCAAAATTATAGTTCCTCCAACACATGATTTTGAATCTGCATTTTTGGATTTTACAATTGATGGCTCGGTTGATCCTTTGTTTTCCTATACTTTTACTCCAGAATCAGTTAAATTGTTAATGGATAATAATCCGTATTTTGCTGATTATGTAAATGCTTTGAAAGAATATAATATGCTTGTTGCAATGTCATCTGTAGAAGAAAAATATGGTGTTGTATTTCCAAATGAATTTGTTGAACATTATTGTAATTATGATGAAAATAAAAAAGAGTTTATGAAAACTCTTGGATTTTAAGGAACTTATGTTTCTTTTTTTTTATAATTTTCTATAAAGACCGATTGCAATACCTAATATAGTACAATTATTTACGATAATAGGAGCAAGTTCATCATTTTCAGGTTGTAATCTAATATGATCTTTTTCTTTATAAAATGTTTTTAAAGTAACTTCATTTTCTTCAGTCATAGCAGCAACAATATCTCCATTATGAGCAACACTTTGTTTTTTTAGTATTACTATATCCTTATCATAAATACCAACGTTTATCATGGAGTCTCCAGAACATTTTAATGTAAATATTGATTCTTTTGCAGGTATTAAACTTGCAGGTAGAGTAAAGAATTCATTTGGATTTTCAATTGCTTCAATTGGGTTTCCACAAGAGATTTTACCAAGTAAAGGAACGGATACAACATCTTCTTCCTTTTTTTCAAATTCGTTATCAACTAGAAGTTCAATAGTTCTAAATTTGTTTTCTTCTTTTCTAATCCAACCTTTTTTTTCAAGTTCTTTTAAATGAGTGTGAGCCGTAGCTGGACTTGATAGATTCATTCCAGCACAGATTTCTCTTACACTTGGTGCATATCCATGTGATACAATATATTTCTTTATAAATGTTAAAGTTTCATTTTGTTTTTTAGTTAATTCTTGGGCCATAATTTATTCCTCCTATTAAAACTTTATCAAAAAAAACATAAAATGTCAAACAAATGTTTAATAAATGAAAAAGTTGTTTTTTATCATTGACACGAACAAATGTTCTTGATATGATTTAATTGTTGAAGGGAAGTGTTGATATGCAAAAACTTTTATATGATTATCGAGGGGTGATTTTAATTTTATTTGTTCTAATTATAGGATTTAGTTTAATGTCTATTAATGTCAGAAAACTTGAAACTATAGATACTAATAAACAAATAAATATCTATGAAAAATAATGTATTAGTTGAATGAAAATCTTTACTTTAAATATATGTAGAGATTTTTATTTCGTTATGTTATAATCTTTAAATGGAAGTGAAGTTTATGAATATACCAGATATGAAACAAGAAAAATCTAGAAATAAAGAAAGTGTTGAATTTGTTTATAATACTCCAGTGATTAGTAATAAATTCAATGGTAAAAAATATTTTATTAGAACTTATGGATGTCAAATGAATGTTCATGATTCTGAAGAGATAAGTGCTCTTTTAGAAAATTTGGGATTTGAACCTGTTTTAGAATATGAAGATGCTGATATTATTGTTTTAAATACATGTGCAATTAGAGAGAATGCTCATGATAAGGTTTTTGGATTTCTTGGATTATGTAAGCACTTGAAAGAGTCAAAACCAGATTTGAAAATAATTCTTTGTGGTTGTATGGCTCAAGAGGAAAGTGTTGTAAAAGAAATAATGGATAGACATAAATACATTGATTTAGTATTTGGAACTCATAATATTCATGAACTTCCTAACTATTTAATGAATTTAAGCGATGGATTAAATGTTGAAGTTAAAAGTAATGAAGGAAATGTTTTTGAAATCGGTGAAACTTATAAAAGAGATTCTAAGTATGTTGCTTGGGTTAATATTATGTATGGTTGTGATAAATTCTGTACATATTGTATAGTTCCATATACTAGAGGTAAGGAAAGAAGTAGAAAAAGCGAAGATATTTTAAGAGAGGTAAACTGTTTAAAGGAAAAGGGATATAAAGAGGTTACTTTACTTGGACAAAATGTTAATGCATATGGAACTGATAGAAAAGATGAAATAAGTTTTGCATCTCTTTTAGAAGATGTTGCTAAAACTGGAATAGAACGTATTCGTTTTGTTACAAGTCACCCATGGAATTTTACTGATGAAATGATAGATATTATAGCTAAATATGATAATATTATGCCATATATTCATTTGCCTTTACAAAGTGGATCAAATAGTATTTTAAGACTTATGGGAAGAAGATATACTAAAGAAGAATATTTAAGTCTTTATGAAAAAATTAAAAATCGTGTAAAAGATGTTGCTATAACAACAGACATAATTGTTGGATTCCCAAATGAAACTGAAGAAGATTTTCAAGAAACTTTGGATGTTGTAGAAAAATGTAAGTATGATGGAGCGTTTACATTTATATATTCTCCAAGAGAAGGAACTCCTGCTGCTCGAATGGAAGATAAGATACCAAAAAGTGTTAAAGAGGATAGACTTCATAGATTAAATGAGATTGTTAATAAATATTCAAATATGAATAATCAAAAATATTTAAATCAAACGGTTAAGGTTTTACTTTTAGGCACTAGTGAAAAAGATGAAAATAAATTATTTGGATATACAGAAACTCAAAAACTTGTAAATGTTGCTTGTGATAAATCTTTAGTAGGTCAAATTGTTGATGTAAAAATCACTGAAGCAAAAAGTTTTAGTTTAGATGGTGTAGTGGAAAAGTAGTTTTACTTTTCTTCTTTTTTTGGTATAATTAATCTTGAGGATAGAGGGGATATATATGCAAGATAAAAATCAAAATAATATCGAAGAAACTAGTTATACAAACCCAAGAGATGTTGAACCGGTAGTTATTGGTGAACTTAGAAAAGAAAAGATTGGAAGACCAATGATTGTTATTGAGCTTGCAGTATTGTTTGTTATCGTTCTTGTAGGTTTACCGATGATAAATAGTATGATGAATGACGAAAACAGTGTACTTTATAAGTTTTTAAACGGTAATAGTAGTTCAAATACTAACGTTACAACTAAACAAGCATTTGTTGATGCCAAAAAAGAGCAACCTTTATTAAAAACAACATCTATGAAAACGGGAAACATTATTTTAAAAAATTTTTTACTTTATAATAATACAATAAAAATGACTATTTCAAGCTATAATGATATTATAAATCTAGATGAAGATGAGTATTATTTTGAAATTTTATCAAATCAAAATAGTAACAAAATTGCATATGTAAAACTTACAGGAACTTATGATTATCAAGAAAAAGAACTTGAATTTAAAACAAATGTTAATTTTAATAGTAACATGACTTACTTAGGTAAAGTAGTTTTAATGACAGATGATGATTATCCTGAATATAAACTTGAAACAGATGAATCGGGTATTGGTAATCTTACTTGTAAAAAAGATGATAGAGAATTAGATTATGTTTTTTCTTCTGATAAATTAATCAGTTTTAGTGATACAAATATCGTAAAAAAAGCTGGATTAACTGATGAAGATTATTTAAGTGTTCTTGGTGATTATAAAACACTTGCTAGCAACTTAGGGAAATCCGCTACTTTAGAGGAAACGAGTGATGGCATTCTTTTTAAGGCTAGTGTTGATTTAGAAAAGGACACTGTACCTTCAAGTGTTAAGGATTATAATTATTATGTAGTAAATACTAACGTTAAAAAAATCTATTACTCTATGACGGGAAAAGGATTTGATTGTAAATGATTCACAACTTTTGTATAAACGATTTTGAAGGTCCATTAGATTTACTTTTACATCTAATTCGTAGTAGTAAAATGGATATATATGATATCAATATTGAAAGTATTACTCGTCAATATTTAGAATTTATCAACAATAATAAGGATTTATCTATGGATGATTCAAGTGAATATTTGGTAATGGCAGCTGAACTTATTCATCTTAAAAGTAAACTTCTTTTAAATAAAGATGATGATGAAGATGAAGAAAGTGAATTTGAATTTAATTCTGAAGAAGATTTGAAGATGCGTTTGCTTGAATATGAAAAGATAAAAGGTATAACTGATTCTTTTAAAGAACTTGAGGATAAAAGAAGTGAATTTTATACTAAACTTCCAAGTGATTTAAGCGAGTATAAAAAAGAAGAAGTTTTAAACTATGGAGAAAATGATTTAGATGATTTGATAAATGCATTTGAACTTTTCTTATCAAGACAAAAACTTAATAAACCACTTAATACTAAAATAATGAAAAAAGAATTAAGTGTTAAAGAAAGAACTCATCAAATAAGAAATATCTTAAAAGAAAAAAGAAAATGTCATTTTGAAGAATTATTTGAAGAGTTTACAAAACCTTATATTGTTGTAACATTTTTATCTATTTTAGAAATGGCTAAAAATAATGAAATTTTAATAAAACAGGATAATAATTTTGGAGAAATATCAATAGAAATGAAGTGAAATAATGGAACAACTAGGAATACTTGAAGGAATACTTTTTGTTATGGGTGATGAAGGGTGTGACTTAAAAACTTTATCAGAGATAATGGAAATAAGTGAAGATGAAGTTAAAAATTTGCTAAAAGAATTGAAGAAAAACTATGAAGCTAAGGATCGTGGACTTAGAATTTCTTATTTAGGAGATGCCTTTAAACTAACAACTAAACAAGAACATAAAAAATATTATGAATCTTTGGCAGTCAATCCAGGAACAAATAAACTAAGTCAAGCGGCATTAGAAACTTTAGCAATAATTGCATATAATCAACCGATAACTAATCCAGAAGTATCAGAAATCAGAGGAGTACAAAGTGGTCAATTAATAAGAAAACTTGTAGCTAAAGGACTTTTAAAAGAAGTTGGTAAATCGGAACTTGCTGGAAGACCAAATTTGTATCAAACAACAAGTGAATTTTTAGATTATTTTGGACTTGCAACGTTAGAGGATTTACCTAGTATTGATATGAATGAAGTAAGTAATGAAGAAACTGATGATGTCGAATTATTCACATCAACTTATAAAGAAATAGATAATTAAAAACAACTTGAATTAAAGTTGTTTTTTTGATAACATACTTAAACAAAGAGGGAATGACTATGGCAAAAAATTTAGAGCTGATTTCAGACTATTATAGATATAGAATTGAATCTAAAATTCTTACACCTATTGTCACGCTTGAATTTTTGCTTGGGGCTACACTTCCTCCTATCCCTTCAGCTATACTTGTTTCTCTTGGGTTCAGCATGATTGGTTCATATATAGGAACGTTTATTAAGATTAAAGATGACCTATCCACAATCAATGAAATACAAAAAATATATGATGAAATTATAAGACATTACAGCAAACTAAACGAGGTATTTGACTTTAATAATCCAGTAGAAATATATGCCTTATATGTTTATGCAGTAGAAAAAGGTTATTTATCTTTCCATCATAATTTTGAATATGGACAAACAGATGAGGATGTTGAAAAGGAAATTTCTGGACTTTCAGGTGTTGAAATTATATTAGGACATGGAGTATGTAGACATTTTTCTGGAATGTTGAATGACATTTTTAAAGAAAGTGGTGTTGAATCTAAAAAGTGTTATGTTTTTTCATATGATGAAAGCAAAAAAAATTTATATATTCCCAATCATGTTATTGTCGTAGCAAAAGATGATGGAGTGATGTATATTTTGGATCCAACAAATTCTCTCATCTTTAAACCAGGTGATTCAAAATCTATATATGTTTCTGAGGATATTTATGCATACATAAGTCCATTTGAAAGATTAAAGCTAGGAAAAAATTTAGAATTTTCTTCAAGAGAAGATGATGAAAATCAAATGAATAAATCAATAAAAATATGTTCTGAGAATAGAGATATACTTAAATCATTTTATAAAGAAAATAAAGATCTTTATGAAGAAATTGTTCAGAAGAAACTAAGCTTACAAAAGTATTTTTAATTTTATATTTTTATATAAAAAGGAAGTTAATTTTGTATAATTTAACTTCTTTTTAATTATCCTTATTAGACATTTTTAGTAATTTTAGATTTTCATCCCTTTTTAATAAAGATAATATCTCAATTTCTTTTTTCTTTATTTCATCAATAGTTAAATTTAAAAAGCTTGCCAGTTCTTCGTCACTGTAATCCTCTTGATATTTTATCATGATTTTGATAATTTGTGATAATAAAAAACGAACTAAAATAGTTCGATTAATTCTTTTTGGTGCCCATGGCCGGACTCGAACCGGCACGATATTGCTATCATTGGATTTTGAGTCCAACGTGTCTACCAATTCCACCACATAGGCATGTATACATTATAACATAAATTATTTTAGTTTGGTATAAAAAAGTTATAAAAATAATTTATAGTTTTTTATAGTTTCATGATATATAATAAAAAGAGTAAGGAAGAATTATTTATGGATATTGAATATAATTTATTTAAGCGAACTTCTGTTGACTATGAAAAATTGTTAAAGTATGGATTTAAAAAAATCGACGATAAATATATTTATGAAAAAAAATTTATTAACGGAGATTTTAAAGCTATAATTACTATTGTTGATAACTATGTAACTGGTAAAGTAATAGATTTAGAAATGAATGATGAATATTTTGCTATTAAAACAATTATGAATGGAAGTTTTGTAAGTAAAGTTAGAGATGAATATTTAAGTATCTTATTTGATATAAAAGAAAAATGTTTTGAAAACAAACTTTTTATAACTGATCAAGCAAATAGGATAGCTAATTTTATTATGAAAAAATATCAAATTGAACCTGAATTTCTTTGGGAAAGTTCTTCTGGACATGGTGTTTTTAGAAATAAAGTAAATAATAAATGGTTTGGAATAATTATGAATGTTGATGGTATGAAATTTGAAAATAAAAGTGGTGAAGTGGAAGTGTTAAATATTAAGCTAGATAAGTTAAAAATTCAAGATTTATTAAATAAGAAAGGCTACTATCCTGCTTATCATATGAATAAAAAAAGTTGGATTTCAATAATATTAGATGAATATTTAGATGATGAAACTATTATAAAATTAGTAAGTGAATCTTATGATCAAGTAAATAAATAATTGTAAGTATATTTACAAAATAAGAAGAAAAATGATAATAAGATGTTAATAATATTATTAAGAGGATAAGTGATAAAATGAAATTAATTGTAGATGAGGTTTTTAAACAATTTGATAGTAAAAAAGTTTTAAAAGGTGCAACATTTACTTTTGAAGAGGGAAAAATTTATGGACTTTTAGGTAGAAATGGAGCAGGTAAAACCACTTTATTCAATATAATAAGTAAAGATATTTTATTGGATTCAGGAAATATTTATTTGCTTGATGGTGATCGATTAGAACTTAATGAGGAAGATTTGGGTTATGTTATTTCAACTCCAAATGTACCAGCATTTTTAACTGCACGTGAATTCTTAAAATTTTTTTTAGAAATCAATGATGATAAAATAAAGAACAAAAAAACGATTGATGAATATTTTGATATTGTTGGTATAGATGATATTGACAGAGATAAACTTTTGAAGGATTATTCTCATGGAATGAAAAATAAAATGCAGATGTTAATTAATTTTATAGTTAAGCCAAGAGTTTTACTCTTAGATGAACCTTTGACGAGTTTGGATGTTGTAGTTGCTGAGGAAATGAAAAGTATTTTGAAAGAAATGAAGGAAGATTCTATATTGATTCTATCTACACATATTATGGAACTTGCTTTATCGTTATGTGATGAAATAGTAATTCTTACTAATGGTAAGTTAGAAATTATAGATAAGTGTAATAAAAGTGACGTAGAATTAAAAGAATATATTATTCAAAAATTAAAGGATGAACAAAACTATGAAGAATAATTTTTTAATATCTTATAAGGTTAAGATGGCATATCGAGTGAATACTGTAATATATTCTTTGAAACAATTTCCTTTAATAGGTAAAATAATACCTGATGGACTATATGGAAATGATGGTTTAAAAGTTCTTGGATATATCATTAGTTTTGGGTATGAATTGTTTTCTATGCTAGCCGGAAAAATAATATATATTTTTTTAATGTTATATTTACCTTTAACTATGATGAATTCTATAAATGTTGGAAGCATTTTAAATGTGTTTTTATGTTTATCTATTATTGGTGGGATATTAAATAATTATATCTTTGATGTATCTAATGATAAATATTATTTAATGATTATTATGAAGATGAATGTTAAAAAATATACATTGTCAAATTATATTTTTTATTTAATAAACTTAAAAATAGTGTAACTATAACAACGTTTGATAAGGATATTAATATATTGTTAACATTTGCATTATTATATGATTCATTATCTTTCTTTTCTGAAATATAACTTGCATAACAATTATCCTTTATTGTATCTTGATCTATTTCTTCTGCAGGAATCTTATCTAAATCACATATTTGCTTTGAATAATCAGTATATGATAACATTTCATTTTTATTTATTATTTTAATTCCCACTCCAAATGTAATTACAACGGCCGCAATAAGCCATATCACAAGTATTGAGTTAATTACCTTTAAAACTATATCTTTTTCTTTTGAAAATAATTTTGCCATTTTTACCTCCTAATTAAATATAACTAAGTAGTATTTTTTCTTTCCCCTTCTTACTACTATATATTTATTATATAACGCTTTCTCTTTATTTACAAGCATATCAGTAGTATTTATTTTTTCTCCATTAATGCTTATTGAACCATTATTAATAAATTCTCTTGCTTCTCTTTTACTTGATAAAATTTTAGTGTTTACAAGCATATCAACAATATTCATTTCTTCTGTTATTGTTTCTGTTTGGACTCCTGATAATGCATCTTTTAATTCACTTTCAGAAAGTGATGCAATATCGCCACTAAACAATGCTTCTGTTATTTTTAATGCTTTATTATATTCTTCTGTACCATGTAAATCAGTTATAATTTCTTTTGCAAGTGTTTTTTGAGCAATTCTTTTTTCTGGACATTCATTGTGCTCGCTCATAACTTTTTCTATTTCTTCTTTATTTAAGAATGTAAATACTTTCAAATATTCTTCTACTTTTTCATCACTACTATTTATTAAATATTGATATATTTCATAACTTGATGTTTTATTTATATCAAGCCATAATGCATTTCCTTCTGATTTTCCAAATTTCTTACCATTTGAATCTAGTATTAAAGGCATTGTAAATGCGTATGCTTTTTTACCTAATTTTTTGTTTATTAATTCAATTCCAGTTGTAATATTACCCCATTGATCAGAACCTGCAGCTTGCATTATACAATTTTTTTCTTCATATAAATGTACAAAGTCATTACCTTGTAATAATGTATAAGTAAACTCTGCAAAAGTTATACCCGTTTCAAGTCTTCTACTAATAATATCTTTATTAAGCATATAATTAACATTAATATATTTTCCTGTATCTCTTAAAAAATCAAGAATATTAACATCTTTGTACCAATCATAATTATTAACTACTTCAACATTACCATCAAATATCTTTTCAACTTGTTTTTTTATAGATTCTACATTATTTAAAACTGTTTCTTTTGAGATAATTTCTCTTTCTGATGTCGGTCTTGGATCACCTATCATACCAGTCGCTCCTCCAACCAATAATATTGGATGAAATCCTGCTTTTGCAAGTCTCTTAGCAGTTACTAAACTAGAATAATGTCCAATATGAAGACTATCAGCAGTAGGATCCGTACCCCAATAGAAACATGCCTTCTTTTCGTTTATTATTTTTTCTAAATCATCTCCAGCCTCATCTTTTATTAGACCTCTCCATTTTAATTCATCATAAAAATTCATAATTTTTCCTCCTAATACTGAAAAAAAGCCTATGATGTAAGGACGAATTTTTCGCGGTACCACCTTACTTCATAGACTTTTCTATGCTCTTTTTTTCATTTAACGCATGAATTTACGCTTTAATTCATAATATTGTAATTTCATTATTATTATGCTTAGTTTTCAGCAAACCACTAAGTCTCTTTTTTCATAAATAATAACTACTTATATATTAATCACAATCAAATTACAATTATATTTTATTATAAAGATAGCATTTAGTCAATACTAATCATTTTCATGTATTTCTTTTATTATCTTTTCTATTTTATTTCCATAATCTATTGATTCATCAAATACAAAATGAAGTTCTGGAATTTTTCTCATTTCTAATTTTCTTTTCATAAGTTCACTTCTAATAAATCCTTTTGCTCCATTTAAATCATGAATGCATTTATCTCTGTTCTCATCATTTAAAACTGTACAATAAACTTTTGCATAAGATAAATCGCTAGATAAATCTAAATGTGTTATTGTTACAAATTTAATATCTTCATCTTTTATTTCAGTCATTAAAATTGAACTGATTTCTTTAACAAGTAAATTTGCAAGTCTTTCTGTTTTAATACTCATTTTAACACCTCTTATTCTGGTCTATATACTTTTATTTTACTTTCGTATAATTTTACATTTTTTCTTTGTTTTATGTATTTTAAAGAATTATTAAATAAATCTAACTTGGTTGATTCTTTTATTAAATTAGATACATGACTTAATAGTCCTTTATTATCTTCTATTAGTTCTTCAAGTGCACCACTTTCCTTTGTGTTTTCTTTACCTTTTTTAATTTCTATATATGAAGAATTTTCATCTTTTTGATTAGATAAGATACATATAAAAATATCATTCACTCTAATTGTTATCTTTGATTCTTCATAAGTCCAAATAAAGAAAAATGAAATTTTATCATTATCATAATTTATAGAAAAATCTTGTGTTTGTTCTTTAAATGTCTTAACCAAAATATACTCATCATTTAACATAACAGCACATCTATCTAATATATTTCTATCCGAATGTTTATTTTTTATACCATTATAACAATCAAATTTGTTTTTTCCATCTTTTATACATATATGACACATAGTGTGCATATTTTTTTCTTTTTCTCTTGAATATCTTGGATTTTTTACTATATTTCCAATTAAATACCCATCTTTATCAAGGTAATACAGATTAGATTTTTTTATATCAAATGTTCCAACCTTTGTATTACCTTTTTTTATATCTATACTTTCAAATAATGGGATTTCACCTTTTTTTATATCTATATCATATCCAATAAAATTTAATAATTCTCTTTGTGCTTCTATTATACTTAATAACTTCTCCATAAACTTCCCCCAAAAGTGTATTTATAACTATCTTTTTATTTCAACCATTTCATATGCTTCAATTACATCTTTTTCTTTTATATCGTTATAATTTTCAAGAGTAATACCACATTCAAATCCTTTTTTAACTTCTTTAGCTTGATCTTTTTCTTTTTGAATTGTATTAATTGCGCCATCATAAACAACAACACCATCTCTTATTAATCTTGCTTTAGCATTTGATCTTACTACTCCGTCTGTTACCATACATCCTGCGATAGTACCTACTTTAGAGAATTTAAATAATTTTCTAACTTCTGCTGAACCAATTACTTTTTCTTCATATTCTGGATCAAGCATACCTTTCATTGCACTTTCCATTTCTTCAACTAATTTATAGATAATATTATGAAGTCTTATATCTACATTATATTCTTTGGCAACCTCTAAAGTTTTTGCATTTGGTCTTACATTAAACCCAATTATAATAGCATCAGATGCATTTGCAAGTACTATATCACTTTCAGTAATTGTTCCAACACCACTTCTAATTACATTAACTCTAACACCTTCAACTTCTATCTTAGATAAAGAATTTTTAACTGCTTCTTCTGTTCCTTTAACATCAGTTTTAAGTATTACATTTATTTCTTTTACACCTGATTTAATTTTATCAAATAAATCATCTAGGGAAATTGCTTTATTATTTTTACTATTTTTAAGTTTTGCTTGTTCCTTTCTATTTTCCGCAATAGTTTTAGCTTCTTTTTCTGTTTCAAAAGCCATAAATCTATCTCCTGATGATGGAACTTCACTTAAACCTGTTATTTCAACTGGTGTAGATGGAAGTGCTTCAACTACTTCTCTTCCTAAATCATCTTTTAAAGTTCTAACTTTTCCATAAGTTGTTCCAACAACAATTGGGTCACCTAATCTAAGTGTTCCATTTTGAACAAGTAATGTTACTGTTGAACCAACATTTTTATCAAGTTTTGATTCAATTACTGTACCTAGGGCATATCTATTTGGATTTGCTTTTAATTCACCCATTTCTGAAACAAGTTGAATACTGTCTAATAAATCATCAACACCTTCACCTGTTAATGCAGATATTTTTTGATATATTACATCTCCACCCCATTCTTCTGGAGTAAGACCACGAGCTGCCATTTCAGTCATAATTTTTTCTGGATTTGCACCTGGTTTATCCATTTTATTTATAGCAACTATTATTGGTACACCTGCAGCTTTAGCATGATCTATTGCTTCTTCCGTTTGAGGCATTACACCATCGTCTGCTGCGACAATTATAATAACTATATCTGTTACAGCAGCACCTCTTGCACGCATTTCAGTAAATGCTTCGTGTCCTGGAGTATCTATAAATGTTATCTTTTTTCCATTTTTTTCTATTTGATATGCACCAATATGTTGTGTAATTCCACCAAATTCACCAGTTGTAATATGACTATTTCTAATGTAGTCAAGTAAACTTGTTTTACCATGATCAACATGTCCCATTATAGTTACAACTGCTGGTCTATCTACTAAAGATGCTGGATCATCATTAACTTCAAATTTTTCAAAATTAGTCTTATCTTGTGATTCGAAGCTCTTTAATGTCTTATCATAATCAATTACAATCATCTCAACATCATCATAACTAAGTGAATTATTTAAACTAGCCATTATACCTAAATTCATTAGTTTTTTTATTACTTCAGTTGGATTAACATTTAATTCTTTAGCAAGTTCGCTAACTGTCATTCCTTCTTTATAAACTATAATATTATCATCATGAGATGCTTCATTTTGCATAAGTTTTTCTTTATTCTTATACATTTGCTTTCTTTTTGCATGCATATCTTCTTTTTGAACTTCAGACTTTTTCTTTAATTTTTGCTTTTTTACAGTATCATCAAATCTAATATGAGATGCACTTGCAAGTTCTTCAGCCTTATCTTCAAGTTCTGCATCTAAATCATAATCCTTTTCTTCAGTTATTTCATCTATATATTCTGGTTCTTCTTCCTCATTCACATTCATAGTTAAAGTATTGTCCAAATCAATTATTTGGTCCTCATCTAACATATCATCTGCATTTTTAATATCATAACCTAATTCTTGTGCTTTTTTAATTACTGCTTCAACTGTAACATTTATATCTAAAGCATATTCTTTAACACTCATCATAAGCTATTCGCCTCCTTTTAATTTTTTCTTTCTAGTTTTTTAGCAAGTGATAATACATCATCTGTTACACTTTCTACTTCTTCTTTTGTAATATCATCTATACCATAACAAACTACTTCTACACCAGCATGATTAAGCATTATTTTGCTTATATCTACTAATTCTTTTTTTGAATACATTCTTAAATAAACAACCTTTTTAATACCTACTTGAATTATTTCTTTTGTGCATTCTGTACAAGGAAACCAAGTTACATAAAGAGTACTGCCTTTTAAATCATCTAGGCTACCCCTATAATTTAATATTGCATTTCTTTCAGCATGTACTACATAATAGTCTTTAACATCTTTTTTTATTCCTGTTATTTCACCTGTTGATGCCCAGTCAAATGTATCATCATTCATACCTTTTGGAAGACCATTATAACCAACTGATAAAACTTTATTATCAGAATTTACTATACATGCACCTACTCTATTATGTGGATCCTTACTTCTTGCAGATATCAAAAGTGCATTCATCATAAAATATTCGTCCCAAGATAAATAGTTTTCTCTTTTATCTGACAAAATATTACCCCCTAATACCGTTTTTATTGATTTATTATTTCTTCAAGTTTTTCATATACACTATCATCAATAGTAGTTTCTAAATGTTTATCTAAAACCTTTGATTTTCTTGCTTTATTTAAAACATCTATATCCTTTTTAATATATGCGCCTCTACCATTTGCCTTACCTGTTAAATCAACAAAAACTTCATTTTCATTATTTTTGACAACCCTAATTAAATCTTTTTTTTCTAATTTTTCTTTTGTTACAACGCACGTTCTAAGTGGTATTTTTTTATTTTTCATTAAAAACCTCCTTATGCTTCGTAATATTTATAAATATTTATTCCTTCTTCTTGAACTTGTTCTCTTGTTTTTACATCAATTTTGCATTTTGTAAGTCTTGCGGCAAGTTTAACATTTTGTCCTTTTTTACCAATTGCTAATGATAAATTATCTCCTTCTGCAACTGCTAATGCTTCACTTTTCTTATCATCTAATATATATACTTCAACATCTTTTGCTGGAGATAAAGCATTTTTAATAAATTGAACTAAATCTTTGCTATACTCTACAACATCAATTTTTTCACCGTTAAGTTCCTTAGAAATATTATTAATTCTTATTCCTTTTTCACCAATACAAGCACCTACTGCATCTACTTTTTCATTTTCTGAATAAACTGCTATTTTGCTTCTGCTTCCTGGGTCTCTTGCAACGCTATAAAGAATAACTATTCCTTCATTTAATTCTGGAATTTCTTTTTCTAATAATCTTTTTACAAATCCATAATGGCTTCTTGAAAGAAGTATAACTGGGCCACCTTTTTGACCAAGTTCTATTTTTGAAACATATACTTTAACTTGTGAACCCATTACTAATTCTTCACCAGGAATTATTTCTGATTTTGGAAGAATTCCATGTGCTCTACCAAGATCTACATAATAATTTTGTTTATCTTCTCTTGCTAAAGTACCTACCATTAATTCTCCTTCTTTGTCTTCGAATTCTTTCATGATGCTTTCTCTTTCTGCTTCACGAACTTTTTGTGTAAATACTTGTTTGCAAGTTGATGCTGCTACTCTACCAAAATCTTTTGGTGTTACTTCTTCCTCGATAACATCTCCTACTTTTAAATGATTAGGGTTATCTCCTAATTCTTCTAGTAAGATTTGTGCATCTTCTTCATCTTCCATATTTATTTCGTCAACAACTACCTTGTATGCAACTACTTTTATTTCTCCTGTTTCTCTATCTATTTTTACTTTACTATTTGTTGCATTATTATTTTTTTTGAAAGCTGCATGAAGTGCTGTTTCCATATATTCAAATATTTCATCCTCACTAATGCCTCTTTCTTTTGCAAGTGCTTTAACTGCTCTTATAAAATCTAATCCATTCATCTTATTCTCCTCCTTTTGAGCATACATTTAATACATAACTTTCTTCTATTAAATCTGCTTTGTCTAATATTGGATTAACTATATTAGTTGCAAGCACACATGTATCTATATCAACATATGGCTTTTTATCTATAATTATATATAGATTTTTTACTCCTTCTTCATCTTCATATAAAACATCTACAATGTCTATATTTTCTTTTTTTAATGGTTCAACTAACATCTCTTTTATTTTTTCAAGCATATATACCTCCCATTATATATAAAGAGCGAGGTTTTTTGCCTCACTCTTTGCTGATGAGTTAATTATATCATAATTTTTTAACTTTTACACCCTTTTAAGCGATTTTTTTGCTATAATTATAAAGAAAGTAGTGATAAAAACATCAATTAATATAGATATATGCAAAATATAATAATATTATATTAAATCATATAACAATGAATTTTAAATTTTTGGAGGTAATATGAAAAGAAATAATGATATAGAAAACACTTTAGATAATATCGAGATTGAATATTCTAATGATTTATTAGAAGAAAATAATGAAAATTTAACAAAATATTTTGAAAAAAGTCAAAATATTTGTAAGAAAATGTTTGACAAGGCATTTTGTGTCGGCTATAATACTACACGTGCCATTGTGAGGTGTACTATGCGTTTGAACGTCAACAAGCTGCTGCATACCCCCGATGCCCGGCAGGACATCCGTTTTGAAATGGATCTGTCCGACTTGGAATTCGGTGGTTCTTGTCCCGTTTCCCGTCCGGTTGTTGTGGACTGCCGGCTGGAGAATAAGGCTGGGCTGCTGCTGTGCGGAATGACGTTGACCACCACGCTGCATTGTATCTGTGACCGGTGCGGTGAAGCGTACGACGCGGACAAGACGACACGCTACGACTGCGTATTGGCAGAGGCGCGCGAGTCTGACGAAAGCGACGACATCATCCTGCTGGATAACGACGAGGT
>ENA-ORMX01000895-ORMX01000895.1-human-gut-metagenome-genome-assembly--contig:-NODE-895-length-21411-cov-6.976728_pt1 | contig 21411 bp, 14 predicted proteins | sample MGYA00242108_ERZ509007 | MGnify/ENA primary metagenome ERZ509007 (study PRJEB26280, sample SAMEA2338745) | human gut metagenome | biome: human gut; feature: human-associated habitat; material: faeces...
GTTGAGAAGGGCGTTGCCAAGCTGATCGTAGACGGTAAGGAGCTTACCGGAACAACTGTTGTTCCTTATGAGAAGGGTAAGACCGAGTACAACGTAACTGTTGTAATGGGCTAATCCATTCTCCTTTATATTGACCCATTGAGAACGATCCGGGATAAGAAAATCCCGGATCGTTTTTTGTTGGTATTCAGAGATTCTCCGATCATGCCGATATTATATCCGGGAAGGCAAAGGATGGCATTCACCATATCATGACAGAATAGAGGAAATAGAATGGATGCATCTGTAAACAAAGAAGAAAAAAGCACACAGAATATCAATCAGGTGATCAAGGAAGCACTGTTTAAAATGTCCGATCCGACACCGGACATGACGGATGAGGAGCGGGAAAGCTATCATCGGAAACTTCTTGCGAAACTGGAGAGTGGTCAGAAGCTGACCTCACAGGAGCTGGCATTTCTGCGGACGAACGATCCTGCAGCATATCAGAAAGCACGCCGCATGGAACAGAAACGCCAGTGGCTGACGGAGCAGATGAAGAAGTGCAAATCAAAGCAGGAGGTTTCGGATGTGGTCAATGATGCGATCGCACATGTATCCGAGAAGGATCCGGACCGCAATGCGATCATTGCAACCTACCGGGAAGCTTACAAGGAGTTTCGCAAAACTCCCGGTTACTGCAGACTTCCGGATACCAGAAAGGAAGCCGAGGAGGAAGAAAAACGCGGCAAGAAACGACAATATGCCGGAGACATTGACTCAGACAGCGATGTGACACCGCTTGCGGAAGTGTATGATACCCTTCCGGTATTTGACGCAAAGGGATGATCCGACACAACAGTTGTTACAGCATAACACGATATAAACAGATAAGGCAGCCCCTTTTCTTAAAGGAAAAGGAACTGCCTTGTTTTAATCCAGTCACAAACTCCGCACACGGGATATATCACTGTACCCATAATCTTTCTTATCTTCCAAAAGTCTAATTGCTCTTTTGTTTCTTCTGATAGATCGTGAAATAATACTCAAGATCGTAGTAGGTCTGTTCGTCGGAGATGTGCGTCATCTCCCACTCCGGATCCTCATCGAGATTCGGAAAATGCGTATCCGCCTCATAATGATAATCAATCTTTGTGATATATGCTCTGTCGCAGTATGGAAGAAACTGGCGGTATATCTGCTCTCCTCCGATAATATAGATCTGTTCCTCCGGATAGGCTTTGATCTCCTCCAGTGCTTCTTCAATGCTGTGAACAATAACCGCATCGGAGTACCGGTAATCCTGTTTTCGGGTGAGGATCACATTCTTTCTTCCCTTTAATGTCGTTCCTCCCGGCAGTCCCTCCATCGTCTTTCGACCGCCAAGGATCACACCGCCCATCGTCAGCTCCTGAAACTGCTTCTTGTCCTGCGGGATGCTTACGAGCAGCTCCCCCTTATTGCCTATCGCCCAATTGCTGTCTACCGCTGCGATCAGTCTCATTACCATTCCTCCTTCGGTTTCTTATCTACAAATAAATATTCATATTCTGCCGGGATCTCTGCCTTAATATAAATCCCCTCGTTCCGGTAATCCTCCTCCAGGATCTTTCCAATGCCTCGCACCGTACTGATTCCAGCCGCCTCCGCATAGGAAAACGTCTTCTCCACGACAAGCTTTCCCTCTCTGGCAGTCTTTGAAATTGCTTCGATCAGATCCGGGATTCCGTCTCCCGTTTTGGCAGAAATACGAACCGTCCTGTCTGCCTTCAGATCCTTCAGCACATCTGCTCCGTCCGAAAGATCGATCTTATTAAATGCCGTGATGATCTTTTTGTCACCGACCTCCAGCCGGTGAAGTGTCTCATACACAGTAAACATCTGTGCATCCATATCCGGATTGGAACAGTCCACCACATGAAGGATGATGTCTGCATATTTTGCCTCCTCCAGCGTACTACGGAATGCCTGGATCAGATGATGCGGCAGCTTACGGATAAAGCCGACCGTATCGGTAAGAAGAAATTCCTCTCCCTCCTCAGTGGTCAGCTTCCTTGTCGTTGGATCCAGCGTTGCAAACAGCTTATCCTGCGACAATACCCCTGCTCCGGTCAGATAATTTAAAAGCGTGGACTTACCGGCATTAGTATAACCAACGATCGCCACAACCGGAATGGAATTTTCCTGACGCTTCTTCCTTGTCAATGTTCTCGTTCTTGTAACCTGCTCCAGTTCCTTTTTAAGCTGGGAAATACGATTTCTTATCAGGCGGCGATCCTGCTCCAACTTCTGCTCTCCGGGACCTCTCGTACCGATTCCGCCTCCAAGTCTGGAAAGCTCTGACCGTTCACCGATCAGGTGGGAAGAACGGTAGCGAAGCTGTGCCAGCTCCACCTGAAGCTTCCCCTCATTGGTAGTCGCATGCTTTGCAAAGATATCTAAGATCATGACCGTGCGGTCGATCACCTTGACATCCAGTGCATCCGAAAGGTTGCGAAGCTGTGCCGGACTTAATTCATCATCACAAACCACGGTATCCGCCTGTCTGCTGCGGACAAGCTGCGCTACCTCCTCGATCTTTCCTTTACCAATATATGTGCCGGGATGCATGCGTTCCCTCTTCTGTATCACCATACCAACCGTAACTGCTCCCGCTGTCTGGCCAAGCTCTTCCAGCTCCTCCAGAGACTGTCTGGTATCATCGCCCTCTGCCGTCTCTACCCCGACAAGAATGATACGTTCCTGCCGTTCTTCGGTATCATATAATCTGTCCGCCATAACTGCTCCCTTTCTGTCTCCTGCCATTCACACTCTGCCGTACCGGCTAATTTACGCTCTCCTGTGTATCAATATAAGAGGAGGCGGTACCTGCCGGTGTCGCTGTCGACGTTGTTCCTGCCGGCCGTCTCGTTGCCGTTGGTGCCGTTGTCGTGCTTGTACCGGTACGTCCTGTATCTGCTGTACTTTTAGGTGCTGCCGTGCTTCCGGTGGTTCCCATTGTTGATGTCTGCGACTGTGGAGCTTTTGTAGCAGTTACTCTTGTTGCTGACGTTGACACGTTATCATTATCCGCTCCGGTACCCGCAGCTGTGTTATCTCCTGTGTCATCGCTGCCTGTTGTCTGTGATGTACCTGCATCTGACGTCTGGCTCTGTACCGCCTCATTGCCCTTTGCCACTTCATTTCTCGTCTTTAAGAAACGGCACTCCCTCTTCATTGCCTGATCATCCGGATACTGCTTTAAATACTCCTGTGCGATCGAAAGTGCCTCACCGAAAAGTCCCTGACGTTCCATCAGCAGCATCTGATTTTTCCAGAGCTGCTTTGCCGCAGCGCCCTTCGCCGCACGGCGTGCCTTTGACAGATATTCATCCGCCTGACTGTAATCCTCCTGCTCAATTGCAAGCGTTGCCAATGAATTATAAGCGTTAAGCAGATATTCCCCACTGCCGTTTTTGATATATTTCTCCAGATATTTCTTCGCCTTGACCTTATCCTGCTGCTCCAGATAGAGCATGCCAAGATAATATCCTGCCTCGCGTTCTCCCTTCTGACTGGCTGAAAGCAGATACTCCTGTGCCTGCCCTGCCGCATCGGAATCGCCATTGTTCTGATAGATCACACCCATGCGGAAATATGCCTGCCAGTTCTCTTTGTTACCCTTTACTGCATTCCGGTACGCTGTAAGCGCCTCATCCGGACGGTTCAGTGCCTCTAATACAACTCCCTCACTGCACCATATCCTGTTATCAAGAGAGGCTGTATTCGTAAGCTTCAATGCTCTCTTACAAAGAGACAATGCCTTTTCATACTTCTGCAAATGCGTGTAAGCGATTGCCTCACCGAGGTACACCTGCTTGTTATTTACATTGGCAATGGTATTCTCCGTATCCTGATAAGCACGCTCAAACTGCTTGACAGCCTCCTCATATTCGCCCTGCTCATTCAGGTACATGCCATAAGCAATATAATACTCGGCACGCTCATCATTTTCCTTGATCGCCTTCTTGAAAAATGTACCGGCATCCTCATACTCTCCTGCCTGCATCGCCTTGATCCCCTTCTGGTAAGAACGGTTGCCGGAACCGCAGCCTGCCATCAATACACCACAGCTTAAGATTACCGCTGCCAGCCATGTCTGTTTTCTCATAATTGCCTCCATCTATCTATACAAATCGTATCGTTCTGGTTAACACATTCTGTCCTAAAAGTATAGCATAAAAACAGCAAAAGGGCAAAACCGGCGTTTTTCCCTTAATTCACACTGCATTACGAGCATTTTCCATACACAGGTAAAAAGAAAACCCTTCCATAACGGAAGGGCTCCCTTTCTCTCTCATTGTGACCTCAGGTCTGTACAAATGATCCTCTCAGGCTCAAAATCAATCCTTTGCTGCTGCAACAAGGCTCTTTAACTGCTTGCGTTCCTTTGCTGTAAATGTCTTCTTGTCGAACAACTCAGAAATGTACATCTCTAAACTGTCATCATCCCAGAACTCCACATCATCACGGATCATCTGGGTACGATAGGTATGCTTGTCGATCAGAATACGGTAATAGAAATATCTTCCGTCTCTGTACTGCTCAACAAAACCTTTGCGAACCAGCTTGCCAAGAAATGTAGAAACTGTCTGTGGTTTCCATTCCTTACCATACTTGTCGTTTGCAAGAGTCATAATACGTGATAATCTTGCTCCATCCCCTATATCCCATACGCACTTCATAGTGATCTTCTCACTCTCCGTCAATGGCTTTGCTCTCATAATGAAATCCTCCTAGTATATCTGTTTAGTCCTCTCACCATTATGCATAATTTAGTCTGCAAGAACTATTATATGCTTTACATTTATAATGTAACAAATCGTATTATATGGGTCAAGCACTTTCCTGTGATTTCTTTTTGAACTTTCTTTGTCCAAATTGTGAATGACAACTAAGAGACAATTCATAATAGTACATAACTCATAAAAGTAGAATTTTTCCATTCGAGTGCGGGTCAGATACAGTAATTGTCCCCACCTTCCCGGCTCCATTCCAACAGATCAGCGAGTGTGATATGATCGACCACACCATCGATCGCATCCTTTAATTTCTCCCAGACACGAAGCGTCACGCAGTTCTCGCTGCGATCACAGGTGTTGACATCGCTCTCCAGACAGGCTACCGGTGCAAGGCTTCCCTCTGTCAGCCGTAGGATCATGCCGACCGTATATTCCTCCGGCTGGCGAGTCAAAAGATAGCCTCCCTGCGGACCGCGGATACTGCGTACATACCCTGCCTTATTCAAAATAGAAATAATCTGCTCCAGATATTTATCGGAAATCTCCTGACGCAGGGAAATATCCTTGATGCGTATCGGAGTTCCATTATCATGCTGTGCAATATCCAGCATAAGACGTAATGCATATCTTCCCTTTGATGATATCTTCATATATGATCAACCCTTTCTGCGCACTTGAGGCGCACTGTATTCCTGATAACTTCATTATTATAACTCATTTACCCGAATTTTTCCATAGTATTTATCTATGAATTAGCGGAATACTCAGCCAAAAAGGCAAAACCAGTGTTTTGCCCTCGATTTCCACCACATTACGAGCATTTTCCTATACCACAAAAAAGGAGACTGTGCAAAAGCACAGTCTCCAGATCATCCGTCCGAAAGACAGATGCATGTATTACATTGTTCTGCAAAGCACCAGCTCTAATGCAGTCAATTATCCGATCACATCAGGTGTACCGGTTGGTTCTGCGGTTGCGGTCGATGCAGGAGCAGGTGTCTTATCCGGATCCGGTGTTGTGGTCGGTTCCGGTGTTGTGGTTGGTGCAGGAGTCGGTGTTGCTACTGCCTCCTTGGTGATTGCTAACTTCACTTCACCCTGAGCCTGAGGAGTGTATGGATTAGATCCCTTCACGCCTGTAGGCTGAACCTTGATGTAGTATACCTTATTTGCTTCCAGTACAACCTTAGAGATCTTTGTGGTAAGAACTGCCGGTGAATCATCGTCCTTAGCAGTTGTACTTCCTGCGATATACTGCATATTGGCATCAAACAGTGCAAGCTCAGCGCCGTTGTTTACTGCGGTTGATGCAGCCAGGTTATAAATGCCTGTCTCAGCCGGTGTAAAGCTCCAGATCACATCGCTGCCGCCAACAGAATTCAGAACTGCTTCCGGTGCAAGAGGATTTGCTGTATAAGCGGTAGCACCTGCAATATCGGTAGCAACTGCGTATGTCAGATTGATATCCTTCTGATTTGCCTTTGCAACTGCAACGGTTCCCAGTGTACGAACTGCATTTGCATAACGCATCTTCACGGTGTATGTTGCATCACCCGGTACAAATACCTTGTAATATCCCTCTGAATCCGTCTTAGGCTGTGCAACACAGAGTCCCTTATCGTTGTAGAAGTAGAGCTGTGTATCAGCAATCTTATCTGCAAACTGTGTCTGTGCATCAATGGAGGTTCCGTTGAATACAAGACCCTCTACAGAGTAGCGTGCCAGTGTTGCCTTGATCGTACCAACGGAAACATCCTTATTGGTAACATTGATATTCTTGCTGAAGTACTTTCTGTTGCCCTTCTCATCCTTCACATATGCGGTATAGGTTCCTTCCGGAAGTGCAACGCTGAAGTTACCTGTTTCGTTGGTATCAACACCGAAATCGCCACTATATGTCTCATACTGATGATTCTTCCACTCAAATTCAATCACATCGTTTTTCAGTTTGTTGCCATTAGAATAGGCAGCCGTTCCGCTTACTGTATAGAAACGCTCCGGAACTGTAACATTTGCGATTTTGTCTGCCTTAGCAACCTTCAGCTTGCTTGTTGCCTCATATGTAACGTCTCCCTCTACCTTAACGATATAGGTATCTGCCGGAAGCTCTGCCTCGTAGTAAGCAACGGTAGCATATCCGTTACCATGCTGGAGTGATGCACCATTATATCTCCGAGAAGTATACGCACTGTCTACTTCCTCGCCTTCCTTCGGTGAGATAAAGTCTACACACACACCGCTGATCGGAAGACCATTGTTACTCTTTACAACACCGCTGATCGTGTAGTAAGGAACTACCTTTACAGTGATTGTTGCAGTACAGGTGCGGTTTGCATCCATCACATCAGCAATCACTACCTTGTAGGTATGTGTTCCTGCTGTAATAGAATATGGAATGCAAAGCTTTGTCTCATCGGCAGCCTTCTTTGTCACTGTCTTGGATGCATCATCAGCGATCTTATCGGTTGTCAGTCTGACATCTGCATTATCCGGTGTATCCAGAGTATATGTATAGGTTCCGGAACCACCCATTGGTGTGATCCTGTAAGTCTGTGCATAGCAGTCGCTTGGATCATCCAGCTTGTCGATATCAAGCTTTGTTGTGTTGGCTGCTGCCTGTGCAGCTGCATTCTCCTGCATCGTGTGAGTCCATGCGATCTCACCGTTGCTGTTTCCAACTGCAAGTGTCGTATTGTCATAAATGCCAAAGTTTACCTTGAGTGTTGCTGATCTTCCCAACTCATCGGTTGCTTTGATCGTTACCTGTGAGGTCTTTGCCTCTGTAGGGATTCCCTTGATCATATAGAACTTCTTATCAAGCTCCAGACCTGCAGGAAGAGTTCCCTTTGTAATAGCGATCTTCACGTCTCCGATCTGGTTTTCAAACAGACGGCTCAAACTCTCCACACAGTTTTCGCCCTTTTCCAGCAGAACATCTACCGAACCGGTTTTGCTTTTTGCCTGGAACGGAAGCTTATACTGTGTAGAAGCCTTGCTGACACCGGAGGTGATCTGAACATATCCGCCATTGTTAATGGAGTCCATCAGATATACACGGTATTTCTTTGCGTTTACTGCAACGATCTTCTGGACATTGACTGCATTATTGAATGCACCGTTTGTCTCAGACTTTGTATTTACGGTAAGATCCTCTGCCTTCAGAGAACTGTCTTTCTTTTTCAGGTTCAGTACAAGACAGGAATCATCGTAAGTATCTACAGAAACAGACTTGAAGTTTGGCTTCTGTGCCTTTACTGCGATCTTACATTTGATCTTCTTTTTGCCGACCTTTGCCGTAACAACTGCCTTACCCTTTTTGAGACCCTTGATAACAGCTGTCTCTTTCTTCTTGCCGCTTACTGTGATCTTCACGATCTTTTTCTTATTGGTTGACCATTTTACCTTTTTCTTCGCATTCTTAACCTTTAAGGTTGCTGTCTTACCAGCATTGATCGTAAGTTTGCTTTTACTAAGCTTTGGCTTTTTGGCAGCCGTAGCGATGTCTGTATTGACACCGCTTCCGGATACCACCATGCTCAGAGCTAAACCTACGGCGAATGCGCGCTTTGCGAAATTATTTAATTTCATCGGTTCATCTCCTTTATTATAAATGAAGCAAGTTATTTCATTGCAATTTACCTGATCCGTGGTTTATTTTACCACTGCACTCACATCGATCGTTGTGTAAAGTGCTGCATCGGTATAGAATTCCAGATAAACATCGCCGGATTCATATGCCGTAAATGTAATCTTTCCGGCGCCTTCACCCATGCCGTTGATGGCATCATCGATGCTGTCAGAATTCTTTGTTACCTTCTCAAAATCATCAATATACTGATAAGAAACCGGTGAAACGGAAATCTGACTTGCGCCGATTGTCTTGGATGCATAGTTCACCTCATACTTCTTACCCTTCTCAACGGAAATCTTCACATATGCCGTATACTTGAAGTCCTTATCAGCCACATTCTTGGCACACACGATAGACGTCGGAGTTCCAATTGTCAGCGCAGTAGAACTCTTCTCATATGCAGCCAGATGCTTGGATACCTTAACACTCACATTACCAAGCTTCTGTCCGTAGCTGCCTGCCGGTGTTAATCTCATGATATAAGTTCCTGCAGAAAGATCGATCTTACCGTTCGTGCTGAAATCATCAACATACTGATAATAAGTTGTATCTCCTGCCGGCTCCTTATAAACAGAGATGAATGACGGCATATCTCCGCCATTGAGCATAGCAGTTACATCATACGCTACCTCTGTCTGTCCCTGTGTCTCAGGAATTGCAAACTTCACAAGCAGATCGTTGTTACCGGTAGAAGTAAAGACGCTCTCCTGCTCCAGTGTAAGAACTGCTGCATTTGCAAACTCAGCAGTCAATCCTGCTGACATCTCGTTGTATACGAAGTTCTGCTGTACATCTCCACCATTGATCGTAACTGTTCCGAGTGTACTAAGACCATCATAGCTGCTATCACAGCGAACGGTATATGTACCGTTGTCCAGAAGGACGTTTGAATATTTACCGTCATTTGGTCCGGATACTGTCTTATGCTGCGTTGAATCATAAGTCTTGTCATACCTGGTGCGTACCTTTGTCACATTTCCGGTTGCATCAAAGAAATACAGTGTTCTGTTACCGGTAAGTTTATCAACCTCAACATCCTTGCCGGAAGCACTGTCCCATTCTGTGGTATGTACTGAATATGTTCCGGATACCTCAAATCTTGAGATTGCCAGCTTGATATCACCAAGCTCTGCATTCATGCCATCCTGAACCTTGATCTGACCGGAAAAATACTGCTTCTGCTTATGCTCATCAAGCCAGTAAGCCTCATAAGTTCCGGCTGGAAGAGATGCTGTAAATACACCCTGATAATCTGTTCTGGCCTGGAAGGACATGCGCTCGTATTTCTTGTTGGTTGTTTCAAAATAAACCGTGCTGTTTGCAACTGCCTTATCATTTGCAAACTTGGCAACTGCCTTGATATTTGCAAAACGAACCGGCATTGTCAGGTTCACTGCTGCAAGTGCATCAGACGCTACGGATACGCTTCCGTCAAGCTGATATCTCACGCCGTTGGCACCCTGTACCTTGACGGTGTATGTACCTGCAGGTACCTCTGCCGCATAATTACCGGCCTCGATAACCGGCTGTGTAAATGGTGTTGCTCCTGCGGAAGCAGCCGGTGCTGCTGTCGGTGCCGCTGCAGAAGGAGCCGCTGTCGGTGCCTCTGTCAGGATCGTAGGCTGAGGGAACGGACCTGCCTGTGCAGTATCTGTATGCGTATATACCTCATACTCATCTCCGTTTGCACATTTGTAGTCTTTGTAACTCGCTCCATTCGTATATCCCTTTGGATGGTTTCCTGCCGTAAGCTCTGTGTAGCTGTAAGAAAAGCTTCCCGTACTCTGCTTTGGAGAACGCTTCAGGAATGTACGTCCTGCTACATAATCGCTGCTGCTATTCGCCTCTGCCGGATAGAAGTAGATCTTCTCATTGCCGGAAAGCGGCGTATCTGCTGTATCCTTGATCGTACCGCTGATGTTGAAGCTCTCAACAACCTTCACTGTAACAGTCGCCGTTGTTGTACGTGCCGCATCTGCTGCATCGGTAATGTTGATCGTGTATACATGATCTCCTGCTGCAAGACCATAAGGAATGTACAGCTTGGTGCTGCCTGCAGCCTTCTTGGTAACCTGATTGTTAGCATCTGTTACATCTGTAGAAAGTGTAACACCTGCATCGGTACCGGTCTGAACCAGATCATACTTGTAGCTGCCGGAGCCTCCCTTAGGCTGAATATCATAACTTGTGTATACCTTCTCAGGATCCGGTGTAACCTCCGGATTTACGGTAGCAGTAGCGGTCGGAGCCGGTGCTGCTGTCTTGATAGATGGAGCTTCTGACTCAGATGGATCCACGGAAGGTGCTGCAGTTGGAGCAGCTGTCGGTACTGCTGTTGCAAGTCTGCTGGCATTCATGGAAGCCATGTAATCATCCAGCTTGATCTTGTTGTCGGAAGAATCAGCAGCGGCGATCGTTGTCTCATCGTATACCTTAAAGGTAAGCTTGAGTGTTGCTTTTCTGCCTGCCTCATCCTTAGCGATCAGTGTAGACTCTGTCACACCTGCCTCGGTGGCAATCCCCTTAAGAAGACCTCTCTTACCAACCAGAGTCAATCCCTTCGGAAGTTTGCTTCCCTTCTTCATAGAGTAGGAAATATAGCCAACGGACTGCTCAAAGAACCCGTCAAGATCGTATTGAGCAATCACATCCTTCTCTAAAAGAAGATTTTTGTTTCCCTCCTTGACATAGAACTTCTGCTTGTTCTGAACTTCCTTGGAGGACTTTCCTACGGTGACACGGACGTAGTCGTTCAGTCCGACAGAGGATGTCAGATAAACACGGTATGTCTTCTGGTCCTTTGTGGAAAGTGCCTCTACCTTCGGGTTCCCATTGTAGGCACCTGACTTGTATGCCTTAACGGCTACCTTGATGTCTCCTACGTTCAGTGCTTTCTTCTTGGCAAGCTTAACGGTTAATGCAGAGTAATCCAGCTTGTCAACAGCTACAGATTTGAGCTGGCTTACACTTACGGTAACCTTGCATTTTAATTTCTGCTTGCCTACCTTTGCGGTAACTACGGTAGATCCCTTTTTGAGACCGGTAATTACTACGGTGTCCTTTTTCTTACCACTTGTTTTTGTGATCTTCACAATTTTCTTGTTTTTTGCAGACCATTTAACCTTTTTGTTTGCTTTTTTCACCTTTAAGGTTACGGTTCCGCCCGCCGTCATGCTGACCTTTTTCTTAGACAGAGTTGCCTTTGTCTTTTTGGCAGCCTTCTTGGTCTTCTTTGCAGCAGAAACATTCACTGAGGAATAATTTCCACCGGTTACAACCATAGCTACCGCAAGACCACATGCCAGCACACGCTTCGCAATGTTCATACGCTTCATTTTTTCTCTCCTTTAATATTATTTTGCAGGCACTTAACCATTTAAGCATGTGTAAATGCAAGTGCTTACAATTGTCTTTTATTATATCATACGGTTTATGTATTCGCAACTGTCACTTTCGCACAAATCCTTATTTCACCGCCTTTTACAACGATTTTACTTATGAATATCCGTAAGAAAATCTCCTCATTTATTTCCAGATCCCCCATTTCCAGCCGCCTTGTAAAAACCCTTTTACATATTTGCAAAAGCCGGTCGCAGGAAATTTTATTTTTTTGCCGGTCTGTTTTACAGACCAAAAGGTCACTTCCCTTTTCCGCACGACAGAGTGCCCTGCCGCACAATCCGCATTTTGTAAGTCCGTGAAATATGTGACGGGGTCCTTTTTTATGACCGTCTGCAGTCGGGAACGGATGACACCGCTTATTTTCCATATAAATTTCCGGCGAAATAACCGCAAGCCGCTTATTTTTCTGTAAATACCACCCGCTCCTCGGCACTGACTCCGTTATAAAGCCATCCCGGTATCTGTTCTCGTACCTGTGCCACACATCGTTTCCGGCATAAACCGGATCATGCAGAATACGCCATACCGCAGCAGCCTGCCATACTCTCCGGTTCGTTCCGCCACCGCCGGACTGATTCATATACGCTGCAATTGACGGACAACTCTCTCCCTGACAGGACAGCTCGTAAATTTTTCTGACAAGCAACGCCTCCTCTTCAACGATCTCAAGCCTTCCCTGTCTGTCTCTGCGGTATCCGTACGGTACTCGACCCGCAGCATAAATGCCTTCCCTGCTTTTCCCGTAAAGCGCTTCTCTTGTCTTATGAGAAATATCTCTGCAGTAATATTCATAAAACAGGTTTTTGATGGCACTGTCCATATTGTAAGAGCTGCGTGCGCTGTCATAGCCGTCAGCGATTGAAATCACGCGGACCGGATAACCCGGAAGGATTAATTCCAACAGTTCCGACAACTGAAGATGATTTCTTGACAATCTGGAAAAATCTTTTACAACAAGAGCTTGTATTTTTCCACAAAAAATGCCGGCGAGTGCTTTTTGCACCGCCGGCCGTTTCATATTCGTCCCTGTATATCCATCGTCCTGAAAATATCGGATCTCTCCGCCACGCAGTCCTGCGTCCTGCCCGATCCACCGCATAGCAAGCTCTGCCTGATTGGCGAGACTGTCTCCGGACTCCCTGCTGTTTCCGGACTTTTTCGACACACGGCAGTATACTGCCGTCACACCGCTCTCTCCATCCTCTGATCTTGTCTGTGTGTTACTCATACTCTGCACTTCCACCATTATCTTGCCATATTATATGTATGGCAGACTCCATTTATTTCACAAGATCCCCTGTCTGTGTTGGCAGAATTATTTTACAAAAGCAAGCATATCATCAATAAAACTTAAGCCCACCTGATATAATACATACATGATCGTCAAAGATAAGATCAGCACAAGACATCTGTATACCAGATAGCCTCTGGCAAAGTTTTTCTTTGCCGGATGTATCTTCTTACTGAGTGCCAGAATAAGTACATAAACAAACCCGATAACCGGTATCTTAATCCAGCAGATACTTAAAAACCATTCGCTGACAGAAACACCCTCTGCATCATCAAATGCCACCGCGCTCTGAAACGATTTCATAAATCTGAGCTTCTTTTTCTCCTGCTTCTTTTCCTGTACACGAATCGCCTTTCGTTCTTTTCTCCGGTGCTGCTCCTGTCTCTTCTCCAGTTTCTTCTCCTGTCTTGCCGTACTGCCGTCTGAAGTATTATATTCCGCTCTCGCCTGTCGTTTCTTCTCGAGAAGCTGCTGTTGTCTGACCGCCCGCTCCTGCTTGGCGATCAACGAATCCTGTTCCCTCTTTTCCACGCTCATCCTCCCTGTCTGCTGCAACTGTTCCTCTATTATTCCGTATCGGTATCTTCGGTATCAGACGGATCATTCTGCTGGCTGGCTGCCTGATACTGCTCCTTTGTCGGAAGAGACATAAGCTTTGCCCGGTAGCTGACATAATCACTGTGAAGATCATCATACTCCGCATAGCTCTTACATGCCTCCACTGCCTGTAATGCCTTCTGGATCAGATCCGACATATTGGACGGCTGGTACTTATGCCCTGTCATACGTTTCAGTCGTGTCCTTGCCAGTGCAATCCTTGTCTTTTTTGTCTGTTCCTCTCTTGCCTGTTCCGCCTTTGCAGACGATTCCTCGGCAAGACGCTGGTTCTCTTCGGACTGCTGCTCCTGATATGCCTTCACGACGTCCTTCCATTTTACGGAATCATCCTTTAAGCTGTCATATTTATCCTTACATCTGGTGCTGTAATCCTTGCGTACATCATCATCCTGGATCGATGCGATCATATTTTTGAGACTGTTGTATGTCTCGGTGAACGTATAGTAATCCGCCATACTGGTGATTGTCAGCTTCTCGAACTTCTCAAGTTTCTTAAGTGCCCTCTCCTGCTTGGACTGATCGGTCTCATTATCCACATACTCCGTAGTATCTTCCAGAATATCCCGCGCAAAATAATCCATTCCATAGCTGCGCTTACGGTTACCGTTTACCTCGGTGCCCTCAATGATACGTCCCTTACTGTCATACTTGGCAAGACATACCGTCTCCGGCTTCTCAAAATCCTTCGGCGTCAGCTTCGCATGTATCTGGTTCATGTAATTCTTCCAGATCGCACCGGAAAGTGTGGCACCGTATGTACCCGGCATTGCTCTCGGCGTATCATAACCGCACCATACAACTGTCGTATAATAAGCCGAATAACCGCAGAACCACACATCCTTGCTGGAGTTCGTGGTACCGGTCTTGCCGGCTGTAATCTGTCCGCCGTTCAGCTTCAGCGCACGCGCTGTACCATAGCCCTCATTAAATACTCCCTTAAGTACATCACTCATCATCCATGCCGCACCCTTGGAATATACCTGTGTCTTTTCCTCGGCATCCTTATAGATCACACCATCGGAAACGTGACTGATCTTCCTGATACAGGTACGGTCGCTGTACTCACCATTATTGGCAAGTGTCGCATACCCCTTTGCCATATCCACAACTCGGACACCCTCGGTAAAACCACCGAGCGACAGTGCCATATTACCGTTGTCCACATAACTGAGATTATGAAAATGCATCTTATCCAGAAAGGAAAGACCATATTCCGGTGTGATCACTTCAAGCACCTGCCATGCGATCGTATTAATGGAACGCGCCACCGCCTCACGGATATGCACGCTTCCACGATATCCTCCGCCGGAGTTCTTTGGCCCGTTGCTGATCGGATGATCGTTTACTACCGTTGACGGAGAAAACTTACCTGACTCAAAGCCGGGTGCGTAATCGATCAAAGGCTTGATCGCGCTTCCGGACTGACGCGCTGACAGATATGCCCTGTTATAGGCATCCTTTGTGCCTCTTCCTCCAACGATCGCCACGACATAATTCGTGTTATTGTCAACACAGACAGCAGCCCCCTGCAATGCATACTTGCCGTTATCGGAGTTCTTCTCCGTGTTGTAAGCCAGTCCGCTGTCAATTGCCTTCTGAAGCTTTTTCTGTTTTGCCTGATTTAACGAGGTATACAGCTTATAACCTCCGGAACGGATATCGTCACATTTGGTGCTGTATACGGAAGAATACTGCGACTGATATTTCTCATACTCCTTTTTCGTCTTAAAGGTGTATTTAAATTCAAAATTCTCCTTCTCCATCAGAGAGATCGCCGCACAATGTACCGCATAGCTGACCAGGTAACTTTCGTTGGAGGTTTTCTCGGTAATCTGCAGTGCACTCGGCTTTGTCTTGACCGCCTTGTTGTATTCCTTTTTAGTGATCGCACCGCCCTCATACATCTTCAGAAGCACTTCGTTACGCTTCTGCTTCGCTGCCTTCGGATGGGCGACCGGATTATAAGCGGACGGCGAATTGGACAGACCGATCAGCATCGCCGCCTCCGCCGGCTCCAGATCCGCCGGTTTCTTGTCAAAGTAATACTTGCTGGCCGCTGCCACACCGTAACAGCGGTTTCCGTAATAGTTGCTGTTACAGTAAAACTCCATGATCTTATCCTTGCCAAACTTCTGCTCCACCGTCGGTGCGAGCAAAATCTCCGCAACCTTTCTCGTAAAGGTCTGCTCCTGAGACAGCAGATTGTTCTTGATCACCTGCTGGGTAATGGTACTTCCGCCCTGCGTGATCTCTCCGCGGTTCTTAAGCAGTGCCACACTGGCACGCATTGTCGCTAAAAGATCCACACCTCCATGCGTCTTGAAACGCTTGTCCTCCACCGCAATATATCCATTATAAATATACGGCGAGATCTTGGAGATCTTCGTATAAGTAAACCGTCCTGCATTGACCGAACCGATCTTCTTCCCCTTGTCATCGAATACCAGCGTATCCTCATTCATGACAAAATCTTCCTCGGTCATATTCACAAGGTTGTCAAAAACGACCTCCCTTGCCTCCGTAAACATCGGGATCACCTTAACATATACACAGATTCCCGCGATCAGACCCACGACAAGGATCGATGCCAGGATTCCGAAAATTGTCCCCAGAATAGTTGATATTACACCAAGATATCCGCCGACCACTCCAACGAGTGCCCGGATCCCCATTTTAATACGACTTAACCCCTTCTTCATTCGTGCTCCTCCATTTTGAAGCGATTTGTAAAATCTCTTTTCTCAAACGTCTTTTCATTATACCGCCATCCGGCGAAATTATCAAGTTGACACCCTAATTTCTGTCGATTAGAATGTAATTTGTGATTTATTTTAACCTATACAGAAAGGCATTGATTATTCATGGATTTATTACATTCACGCAGCCACTTTGGCTTTATCGGACTTGGTCTGATCGGCGGCTCGGTTGCCCGCTGCATCCGCAGAGAGCTTCCGGATGCCCGGATCAGCGCTTATAATTACTACGAAACAAAGAAACACCCCCGTTTGGAAAAGGCACTCGCAGACGGCGTACTTACAGATATTACAACAGATATTTCCCGCGTTTCAGACTGGGATGTGATCTTTCTCTGTGCTCCTGTCCGCACAAATGTGGCATATCTTACCAGATTAAAACCATATCTGAAAGCGGACTGCATCCTGACCGATGTAGGAAGCGTGAAGGGCGAGATCTACCATGCGATCCGTAACGTTGGACTCGACCACTGCTTTATCGGCGGTCATCCCATGGCAGGAACAGAACACATCGGTTACGAATACTCCTTTGCGGAGCTTCTGCGGGACTGCTACTATATTCTGACACCGACGGACAGAATTCCTGAGGAAAGCATCGCATGGATGCAGGAATTTGTCCGCAGCGTCACACATTCCCGCTGCGTCACGATCGATGTAAACGAACACGATGAGGCAACTGCCGGCATCAGCCACGCACCGCATGTGATCTCCGCCGCTTTAGTCAATGCCGTCCGCGCCAGAGACGATAAAGGCATGTACCGGCTTCTTGCCGCAGGCGGCTTCCGGGACATTACAAGGATCTCTTCCTCCTCTCCTGAGATGTGGAAAAGCATCTGTCTTGCCAACCGGGATGCCATTCTTGAATTTCTGCAGGAGTACCGGAATATTCTCGGTACCATGGAGCAGGCGATCCGCGAAAGCAATGAGGAAGATATCGAGCATTTTTTTGCCACTGCAAAGGAATACCGTGATCAGCTCTTTTCGGATGACAGTAAGTAAGCATTTGAACCAGACTGCCACAGTGTGCTATACATAGAAAGGATCTTTCATTGATTATGGAAAATATATTAGAGGGTTTAAATCCCCAGCAGAAGGAAGCGGTAGAACATTTCAAGGGACCTCTCCTGATTCTTGCAGGTGCCGGTTCCGGTAAGACAAGAGTTCTGACACACCGGATTGCATATCTGATTGACCACTACGATGTGAACCCATACCATATTCTGGCACTGACCTTCACCAACAAGGCTGCCGGCGAGATGCGCGAGCGTGTCGATCAGATCGTAGGCTTCGGTGCTGAAAATATCTGGGTCAGCACCTTCCACTCTACCTGCGTCCGCATTCTGCGCCGCTACATTGAGGTGCTCGGCTATAAACGCAGCTTTACGATCTACGATGCCGATGACCAGCGTGCTCTGATGCGTGAGATCATTAAGTATCTTGATCTTGACCCTAAGAAGTATAAGGAACGTGCCTTCTTAAATGTCATCTCCAACGCCAAAGACGAGCTGATCGGTCCCGAAGATTACGCCGCACGCGCACAGGGCGACGGTATGCGCGAGATCTACGCCAGAGCCTATCAGGAATACGAAAAGCGTCTCCACGATGCCAATGCACTTGACTTTGATGATCTCATCTGCAAAACGATCCAGATGTTCCAAGAGAACAGAGACATTCTCTCCTATTACCGGAACCGTTTCCGCTACATTCTGGTGGACGAGTATCAGGATACCAACACGGCACAGTTTAAGCTGATCAGTCTTCTGGCAAGTACTCCTTCCGACGATGGCGGTGTGGAACACAATCTCTGCGTTGTCGGTGACGATGACCAGTCGATCTACAAATTCCGTGGTGCCAATATCATGAACATCCTGAATTTCGAGCAGGAATATCCGGACACGCGTGTAATCCGTCTGGAAGAAAACTACCGCTCCACCCAGAATATTCTGGATGCCGCCAATGCCGTGATCCACAACAATACAAAGCGTAAGGAGAAGGCTCTCTGGACAAGGAAGGACAAGGGCGATTCCATTTACTATTCACAGTTTGAAAATGAATACGAGGAGGCAGAATCCGTTTCCTCTGCGATTGCCCACGCCGTCAGTAACGGCAAGGCTGATTATAAGGACTTTGCCATCTTATACCGCACCAATGCACAGTCCCGTGTATTTGAGGAGAAGCTGATCAACTATAACATTCCATACCGCATCGTCGGTGCCGTTAATTTCTATCAGCGCAAGGAGATCAAGGATATCCTCGCCTACCTCAGAACGATTGAAAACGGCATGGATGATATATCTGCAAAGCGTATTATCAACGTGCCAAAGCGCGGCATCGGTCTGACCACGATCGATCGCGTCAGCAATTATGCGATCATACACGGCACCAGCTTTTACAGTGCCCTGCAGGATTATGAATACATCGAAAATATCGGCAGAAGTGCCGCAAAGCTCGGCAGCTTCGTTGGTCTGATCGAATCCTTCCGCACGAATCTGGAAGATCCGGACTATTCGATCGAACAACTCATCCGTGACGTTGTTGAGCAGTCCGGCTATGAAGCGATGCTTGCCGAGGATGACAGCGAAGAATCCCAGGCGAGACTGGAAAATATCGAGGAGCTTATTAACAAGGCTGCCTCCTACGAGGAGGATCACGAGGAAGAAGGTGCCACTCTGGGCGGCTTTCTGGAGGAGGTTGCCCTCGTCGCAGATATCGACAATGTGGATGACAGCACGGATATCGTCCTTCTCATGACGCTCCACAGCGCCAAGGGACTTGAGTTTCCGTATGTCTATCTGGTCGGCATGGAGGACGGCATCTTCCCGGGTGCCATGGCCGTGTACGGCGAGGATCCCGATCAGGCAGCCGAAGAGATGGAGGAGGAACGACGCCTGTGTTACGTCGGCATCACCCGTGCCATGAAAAAGCTCTCCCTAAGCTGTGCCCGCAGCCGTTTCCGTAACGGAGAGCATCAGTTTAACCGTCCATCCCGCTTTATCAGCGAGATCCCTCGTTACCTGCTACATGCAGGCAGCAACTCTTCTACCGCCTCCTCCGGCGGAGTCAGTGCCGCTGAGTTTTTAAAGCATCAGCCGGGCGGCTCCTTCTCCTTCGTTGCCGGGACCGGCAGCTCTTCCACGCGAAGATCCGGTTCTGCGCGCTCCAATACGGGAGGCTACGGAACCGGCACCTGGAATCCTGCAATGGAACAGCGCACAAAGCAGGCAGGTCATGCCCGCGGCAAGAGCGGACTTGATCTGCTTGCCGGAAACCCGATGATCTCCAAAGGCTTTGGAGGCTCTTACAAAACACCTTCTGCCAAGTCATCCTCTGCCGCAGGCAACTCCCAGACGCTCTCCTACAGCGAAGGAGACCGTGTCCGCCATATGCGCTTCGGCGAGGGCAGTGTACAGAAGATCACGCCGAGCGGAGCCGACTTTGAAGTGACCGTTGCCTTCGACAATGGCAACACCCGAAAAATGCTTTCTTCGTTTGCAAAGCTAAAAAAGGTATGATATAATGATCCTCAGAGAGAAACAAGCGAACAGGAGGTATTTTATGATGAATAATTCAAAACTGGAAGAACTTTTAAACACTGCACGTATCAACGAACTTCTTCACAAAAAGGAATTAGAAGAGAAGAATAAAAACGGTATCATAATCGCACTTGCCATCATCGGCGCAATTGCAGCAGTCGCAGCGATCGCTTATGCAGTTTACCGTTATTTTACACCGGATTATCTCGATGATTTCGACGATGATTACGAGGATGACTTTGATGATGATTATATCGAGTTTTCCGACAGCAAGCCGGAGGCTGAGAACTAATCAGACAACGCGTCGGAATAGACGACAGACAATGCCAAACCGAAATGGATCTCCATTTCGGTTTGTTTTTGCAAACATATGAGACACAGGGGACGGTGTACTGCCTGCTCTCCCATCGTCTAACGAATATACATGCAGTACAGAAATGAGGATAATATGAAGCTTTGGGGCGGACGTTTTACCAAGGAAACAAATCAACTTGTACACAATTTCAACGCATCACTTTCCTTTGACCAGAAGTTTTATCATGAGGACATTCAGGGAAGCATCGCTCATGTAACTATGCTTGCCGATCAGGGTATCCTCTCCCATGAGGACAAGGACAGCATTATTCAGGGGCTCGAGGGAATCCGTAAGGATCTCGACGAAGGAAAGCTTGAATTTACGGCAGAGCATGAGGACATTCACAGCTTCGTGGAAGCTCATCTGATCGAGCGCATCGGAGACGCCGGCAAACGTCTTCATACCGGCAGAAGCCGTAATGATCAGGTGGCGCTTGATATGAAGCTATACACACGCCATGAGATTGAGGAAATGAACGATCTGTTAAAGGGTCTTTTGGAAAGCATACTGCGCATCATGAAGGAGAACCTTCATACGATCATGCCGGGATTTACACATCTGCAAAAGGCGCAGCCGATCACTCTGGCACATCATATGGGTGCATATTTTGAGATGTTCAAAAGAGACCGTTCCCGTCTTTCCGATACCTTAGAGCGTATGAACTACTGCCCGCTCGGCTCCGGTGCACTTGCCGGCACAACATATCCACTCGACCGTGAAGAGACCGCAAAGCTGCTTGGCTTTACCGGTCCGACACTCAACAGTATGGATTCCGTTTCCGACCGCGATTATCTGATTGAGTTTTTGAATGATATGTCCATTATCATGATGCATCTTTCCCGCTTCTGCGAGGAGATCATCACCTGGAATACTAATGAATATCAGTTTGTCGATATCGACGACTCCTACTCCACCGGCAGCAGCATCATGCCACAGAAGAAAAACCCGGATATTGCCGAGCTTGTCCGCGGCAAGACCGGTCGTGTATACGGTGCACTGATGTCTCTTCTGACCACCATGAAGAGCCTGCCTCTCGCATACAACAAGGATATGCAGGAGGATAAGGAA
>ENA-ORMX01000898-ORMX01000898.1-human-gut-metagenome-genome-assembly--contig:-NODE-898-length-21363-cov-15.617045_pt1 | contig 21363 bp, 19 predicted proteins | sample MGYA00242108_ERZ509007 | MGnify/ENA primary metagenome ERZ509007 (study PRJEB26280, sample SAMEA2338745) | human gut metagenome | biome: human gut; feature: human-associated habitat; material: faeces...
TCGCCTCTGCGGAGGCGACAAGGGGGCTTTGCGGTCGCCCCCTTGACCCCTTCGCTGGTCGCCACCCATGTTACTTGGATTTTTTCGTGACTTTTCTTGGATAAACACGCGGACACAGCATGAGTGTGTCACCAACCGAATCGCGCGGAAGGGTCAAGGGAGGAACTCCCTTGTGGAAAGGAAAACGTATGAAACGGAAACTGCTGCTGATGCTGCTGTGCGCGGCGCTGGGATTGGGCGCTGCGCAGGCGGAGGTATACCGGGTGGAGAACGAAACGGATGTGCCGGCGGATTGGGCGGAGAAGGATACGCTGCGCCTGACCTGCATTGACACGAACCGCTCAGACGCGATGGTGCTGCAATCCGGCGGGGAAGCCATGATGGTGGACAGCGGCGAAGGACGCTATCGCAGGCGCGTGTATGCGACGCTGGATGGATATGGCATCACGGAACTGAAGTATCTGCTCAATACACACTGCGATGATGACCACCTGCACGGCTTCATCTATCTCATGTACTCCGATTTGTATCAGGTGGATGCGTTCCTGTCGCCCAACACCACGACGTATGTGGACGAAGAGGGCTACCATCAGCAGGCGGTCAAAGCGACGGGGACAAAGAACATCCCCTATGTGCAGATTGGCGACAGCGACGAATTGACGCTGGGCAACGCAAAGCTGACGATTTTCCGCTGCCCTCTGCCGACAGGGCAGAACAACCGCAGTGCCGCCTGCATGGTGCAGTTTGGGGACTCGCGGGCGTTCCTGACCGGCGACATTGACAACGAGACGATGCAGTGGTACGCCGCGACATATGGCGAAAAACTCCGCTGCGATATTCTCAAAGCGCCTCATCACGGGTTGGCGACGATTCCGGACAGCTTTGTGGAGCAGACACAGCCGCAGGTGCTGTTCGTCCCGAACCGCTCCGCCCTCAGCACGAAGGTGACGGCAGGCTGGGTGAAGAACCACATGCCGGGCGCGGCACTCTACTTCTCCGGCGACGGGACGGTTACGATGCTGACCGACGGCACGGACTGGTATATCTGGCAAGAACCGAATTACGTCGACCCGCAATAAGGAGGGGCTGCTAATGAAACGCATGATGCGTCTGCTGTCGCTGGTGCTGTGCCTGATGCTGGTGCAGCAGACGGCGTTTGCCGCGATTCCGGAGGATTACGTTGTCCGACACGGCGACCGCGAATCAAAAAAAATCGCGATCACGGTGGATGACGGCTGGAACATGGATGCTGTGTATAAAATCCACGAATTGAGCATTGAACTTGATTTCCCGGTGACGTGGTTTATCGTCGGCAAGCTGTTCTGCGCGGAAGACCGTGAACTGTGGGAAGACGCGCTGGCACACGGCGATGAGTTCGGCAGCCATACATGGAAGCACGCGCAATTGCTGGAATACTCCGAGTCCAGTGCGGATGCGCAGGTGCGCCTGTCGCAGGAGCGCGTGGACGAGGTGCTGGGCTACCACTATCCGCTGCGGCTGCTGCGCCCGCCGTTCGGGCACTACATGAACTCCGAGAAGAACTTCCTGCCGATTTTCTATGCGCACGGCGTGGAGAAGGTCGTCCTGTGGGATGTGGCGCAGACCGAACCTTATCAGGCGTTCCGCGACACCCAGAACGGCTCGATTTTGCTGTATCACGCGCGAATGGCGGACTATGAGTGCCTGAAAACGCTGATTCCCATGCTGCGCGACGCGGGATTCGAGTTCGTGACGGTTTCTGATTTGCTGGGGCTTGAACCGTTGGTGCTGGACAAGCCCGATGATGCGGAAGCGACCGATGCGCCCGAAGCAACAAAGCCCCCGGAAACGACGAAAGCACCGGCAGTGACGAAAGCCCCGATGCCGACGAATTCGCCGAAGCCAACGGAAGCGCCGAAGCCAACGGAAGTGCCGGAACCGACGGAAGTGCCGGAACCGACGGATGTGCCGGAAGCAACGGATGTGCCGAAGCCGACGGATGTGCCGGAACCGACGGATGTGCCGGAAGCGACGGAAGTGCCGGAACCGACGGAGGTGCCGAAGCCGACGGATGTGCCGGAAGCGACGGAAGTGCCGAAGCCAACGAACGTGCCAGAAGCGACGGACGTGCCGGAAGCGACGGACGTGCCGAAGCCGACGGATGTGCCGGAAGAAACGGAATAAGCAAACAGCTCCCTGATGGCAGCAAAAATCTGCTTCATTGGGGAGCTGAATTTTTGTTCAAAAACGGAAATTTGCACATTTGTCGTATTATATAAAAACGGGTCAGGGGAATGTGCTTCCCTTGACCCACATTCGTTTACTTATCCGCCGGACGGTGCGCTGCTTCCCAATTGTCATAGTCATCCAGGAAACTGTACTCCTTTTCGCCGATTTTCCAGCCCGGCATGGTGTCCAGACTGACGGCGTGAATCGCGCTGAAGACGTTCTTCTCTACATCGGGGTTCGTCTCCCGAAGCGTTTTCAGCAGCTGCTTGATTTCCGCGCGCTTCGAGTTGCCGATGCCATCGCCGCTTTTGTCGCGCTCTTCGGTCAGGCGGCAGGCGCAGGCGATAAAGTGCAGGGCGTTGAAATCGCGCCAAGCGCAGATGTCCTCCTCGTGGATGCAGTACATTGGGCGAATCAGCTCCATGCCGGGAAAATTGCGGCTGTGCAGCTTCGGCAGCATGGCTTGCAGCTGGGCACCGTAGAACATACCCATGACGGTCGTCTCCACAACATCGTTGAAGTGATGCCCGAGTGCGATTTTGTTGCAGCCCATTTCCTGCGCACGGTCGTAAAGGAAACCGCGGCGCATCCGGGCGCAGAGGTAGCAGGGATTTCGCTCGGCGATTTTCGTTGTCTCGAAAATGCTGCTGTCAAAAATGCGGATGGGGATTTCCATCAGGGCGGCATTGTCGATGATACGCTGGCGGTTTTCAGCATTGTAGCCGGGATCCATGACGAGAAACTCCGTCTCGAAGGGAATGTCGGTGTGGCGCTGCAGCAGCTGCATCATTTTCGCCAGCAGCATGGAGTCTTTGCCGCCGGAGATGCACACAGCGATGTGGTCGCCGGGAGCAATCATCTTGTACTGCTTGATGCCGCGGACGAACGGCCGCCAGAGCGGTTTGCGGAAATCGGAGAGGATGCTGCGCTCGATGCGTGCAGCAGGGGATAGGGTACGCGGCATAGGGCGTACCTCCTTTGTCGAGTGAATTGGTGTGTTTACCGCGTCTATTGTAGCATACTTTCCTGCGTTTGTCATGGAGAAAATTCGCCGATACCGCATACTGTTTCCGGATCGTTCAGTCCTGTCCATCCTCATTTTTCTTCGGCGTGATGCGCGATAAGACTGGATTGCGATAATAACCATCGGGGTCAAGCTGCATGGTTTTCATAATCGCCGCCGCATCCAGTTTCGCATTGTCCAGCCCATCGTACATTTCAACAGGCTGACCGCCGCAGTTTGACCAAAGATGACAGTGATTGTTCAATTCACAGAGGCGGTTCGCGAATGTTTCAAACTGCGGCTTGGTAAATTGAATGCCGGCTTCTTCAAGCAACTCCACATAGTAAGAAAATTGATCGCAGACAAACGATAGCAGAATCCCGCGCTGGATTTTTTCCATGATGCGCTGCAAGTATGGCTTGTTTGCTTCTTCGGCAACCGCTTTTTTGCGCCACGCCGCCTTATAATCGTCATACTCCCAGTGGTCATCTTTTGTCCAGAATACAACCTCTGACAACGCCTTGCCGCGCAGAGGCGTGCCGTCGGGCGCAGTGGTTTTGGCGTCCGGAGCGACATGGAGGTTTGCCAGAAAGAAGCGGAGAGAACGCGCTTCTGGCGTTTCCCAGAAATAATTCGGGTCGGCATACGCATAGAACACATCGTGTGCGGGAACGACACAGGGCTTATCGTCCTGATAGCTCAGCAACTTGTAATACTCATTCAAGCCCCAAATGTTCGGGTAAATCAGCATTCTATGAACCAGCTCGGCATCCTGAATGCTGATGGACGTCTCCTCTTCGTACAGGTCAGGCAGCAGCATGATGGCATAGGCATGCTTTTCAACGCGCACAATTTCCGCAAAGGAAAAGAAATCCTTGCGGAGAATCTTTTTCTTGGCAGTCAATTCCGGCTCAACATGCTGAAAAAGCTCCCATGCGTGCCAGAGTGTCATCGTCCCATAAAGATTGGCACAGGCATCAAAGAAACGGTGGAGGAGGTCAAGACGCGCTTGACCTTCTGCGGTGCTGTTGTCAAGTCGATGATGGGTATCGATGGCAAGCCGTGTGTATAGGCGCGAGAGTTCTGTTTTGCTGACGGGTTTGGGCATTTTGACGCTCATGCGGATTCCTCCCTTCAAGCGGAAAAACAACTGCTTTCATCGGCGATTATAGCACGAAATCACGTTGGGGGCAAAGGGAATTTTCTTTTTTGCAAAAGCGGTGGAAAATGCGGATTTTCCCTTGACGGACAGGGCAAATTTTGCTACAATAAGCCTTTGGCTGAGGGGCATTTTCCTCTCGGCTTCATAGGGGACTGATACTATTTCTGGATTCACCTGCGCCATTTGCTTGCGCCTTTTCATCCGGAAATAGTATGAATACGGAAAGGAAAGCAATATGTCAGAAAAACAGGAACAGCAGAACACGGAACGCAGCCGGATGCTGGGCACGATGGAGATGCGCAAGCTCGTGCCGACGGTGTCCGTGCCGATTATGGTGTCGATGCTGGTGCAGGCACTGTATAATATCGTCGATGGGATTTTCGTCGGGCAGTATTTGCCTGATGCGCTGACGGCGGTCAACCTCGCTATGCCGATGCAGATGCTGATGATTGCTGTTTCGACCGGCATGGGTACGGGCATCAACAGCTTGATTTCACGCAGGCTCGGCGAAAAGCGCCCGCATGAGGCGCGCGACGCCGCCCGCCACGGCATCCTGATTGAGGTTGTCGGCTGGCTGCTGTTCGTTATCGTGGGGCTGTTCTTCGCCCGCATGTATATCGGCATGACGAACCCGAAGGCGGAAGTGCTGGAAATGGGCACACTGTACCTGCGCATCGTCTGCACGCTCAGTTTGGGACAGTTCATGTCCATCTGCTTTGAACGCATGATGCAGGCGACGGGCAACACAACGCTGTCGATGATTACCCAGCTGTCCGGCGCAGTGACGAACATCATCCTTGACCCGATTCTGATTTTCAGCTGCCAAATGGGTATCGCCGGCGCGGCGATTGCGACGGTTATCGGTCAGGTTGTGAGCTGCACCGTCGGTTTCGTCCTGAATCAGTGGAAAAATCGGGAACTGCGCCTGACGCATGAGGGCTTCCGTTTCGACTGGAAGACGGTGCAGAATATCCTCGTCGTTGGCATTCCGTCCACCATCATGCAGGCGATTTCCTCCGTCTGCACAACGCTGATGAACATGATTCTGGCAGGCTTTGGCGATATTTATGTGAACGTTCTGGGCGTATATTTCAAGCTCCAGTCGTTTGTCTTTATGCCGGTGTTCGGGCTGTGCAACGGCATGGTGCCGATTGTGGGCTACAACTTCGGCGCGCAGAAGAAAAAGCGCGTCTACGAGTGCGTCCGCGTGTGTCTGGTGTATGCGCTGGTGATTATGGCGGTTGGCGCGCTGCTCTTCCTTGCTGTGCCGAACCTGCTGATGATGCCGTTCGACTCCTCGGCGGACAAGGCGCTGACGGCGGAAGGCTGCGTCGCCCTGCGGATTATCTGCTCGCACTTCCTGATTGCGGCGGCGGGCATTACGCTCAGCACCGTGTTCCAGGCGGTCGGCCGCGGCACATACAGCCTGATTATGAGCCTGTGCCGCCAGCTGATTGTGCTGCTGCCCGCGACGTGGGCGCTGTCCCTTATCGGCCCGAACGCCATCTGGTGGGCGTTCCCGATTGCGGAAATCGTCTCGCTGACGATTTGCCTGCTGCTCTACCGCAAGTGCGACCGCGAACTGATTGCGCCGCTGCCGGAAGAATAACGGTATTTATACTATTTCCAGATTCAACTGTGCCATCTGCTTGCGAATTTTCATCTGGAAATAGTATTAGGCAACACCGCCCGACGCGCCGCCGAGTTGCGCGGTGCTGCCATTATAGAAGAATCGCCCGATGCGCGGGAAATACTCCGCACGCATCGGGCGATTTCTTTATCATGACTGCATTTTGCAAGGAACTATGATATCCCTTGTCAGATGTACAATTCAGACTGTCAAAGACGCCGTTTCGCGCAGCAGTGAAGCGGCGTCAAGCACATGCAAGAGAGCAGTAAAGCATGGCATCAGGTGTTTTTTCTTTTTTATGTTCGCTTTTCAAGGACTTGCGCAATCACTGTACAGATGCTATAATATTGTCACAGTGATCGAACAGACTGGAACGGGAAAGAAGTTCCGTATCCTTTTGTGACAGATGGAACGCTGACAGCAACGAATGTCGTTCTGTCAAGAACCACAAAATGAATAGCGAGGATACGTTAAAACAAGGGAGGCAAGACCTATGAAACCGTATTGCATGATCAGCAATGCAAAGACCTTCGCTTTCTCCGCAGAAAATCCCACAGGCGCCAGAGCGGGCGGTTCCAAAGGAGGAGACTGCACCAAGCTCAGTCCGACCGTGGCGATTCGCGCAGGGGAGACAGTGACGCTGGTGGACACCGACGGTCCCGGAATGATCCAGAGCATTTGGTTTACCGGCTACGTTGGACACAGCTTCGTGATTCGCATGTACTGGGACAACTGCGAATATCCTTCCGTGGAAGCGCCCATTTCCGCATTTTTCGGAACCGCATACGATGAGAATTTTGTGGACAGGGATGGAAAATACGCGGTGCTCAATTCCGCACAAATCCTGGTGGCTCCCGGACGGGGACTGAACTGCTACTGGGAGATGCCTTTCAAAAAGCATTGCCGAATCACTATGGAAAACCGTGGCGAAAAGGATCAGAGCCTGTATTATATCATTACCGGCTGCCACTGTGAGGTGCCTGACGAGATCGGATATTTCCATGCTTCCTACCGTCAGGAGCATCCCGTTCAGAAGGGGCGTTCCTACACCATTATCGATGGCATTCAGGGAAAAGGTCAGTTCGTGGGCGTGACCCTGGCCACCGGAATGAACGGAAACAACACCTGCTGGGTGGAAGGCGAAGCCAGAATGTACATAGACGATGATAAATATCCTTCCATTCACTATACAGGCACAGAGGATTATTTCTGCGGCTCCTACGGCTTTGGAAATGATGTGCAGATTAAATCCTATCAGACTTACAGCGGTCTCTACAGCGGAATGTACGCCATTTACGGTGATAACCGTGCATTTTACAACGGCCAGCAGAGATTTCTGCTGTACCGCTTCCACGTTGCTGACCCGATCCACTTTGAAACCGGATTTCGCATGACGCTGGACAACATGGGATGGACTGGACCGCGGTACGACGACTATACTTCCTGCGCATACTGGTATCAGACGCTGCCGTCCGCGCCGCTGAAACCGCTGCCGTCGGACAAAGAGATGATCATGAAGTGACCGCCGCAGGCTAATGGGTGAAAAGCATTATAAAAAATCCAGGGTGTCAAGCAAAAGCGCTTGACACCCTGTTACCTTTATCCTATTTCCAGATAAGCATGCGCCAAGGCGCATGCAGCTGGCGCAGGTGCATTCGGAAATAGAATTACCTTGCAAGCACCTTCTGATGATAGGCACATTTTCCGCAGAACGGACACGTCATCTTGCGGGCTGTGCCGCGATGCAGTGCCATCACGACGGCTTTCATGGTCGGCACATAGCGTTTTCCACATTCGGGGCATTCGTAATAGCCGGTGTCATGCTCGATTTTCACGCCGACAAAGCAGACGGCAAAAACAACCGCAGCGCTGAATGTCAATAAGGCGATTCCGAGGGCAAGATGGTCTTTCGCCAGATAGCATCCGCCAAGAATCATCGTGAGCGATACCGCAATCGTCATGCAGACAAGCACTTTTTCCAGCTGAAGAATCCGCCGATTCGCAGCTTCTTCCCGCTGCTTCATTTCCAGAAGCAATGCATCGAAAGCCTTCTGATGCGCTTCCATCGTCATTCGCTCCCCGCGAAAAAGCTCGCTCAGCTGAATGTTCAGCAGATCGCATAATTCGGGCATAATGGCTGCATCCGGCAGATTTCGCCCCGTCTCCCTTAATTAAAGATATTGTTGGGTAAAAAAGAAAGGTCAGTCGATTTTGCCGATGAAGCGGTAGTAGATTTCTACTTCCTGCTCACGGCTTCCGTCCTCGCCCTTGACAGCTTCGTGGACGGTTATTTTTTCAATTAGAGTGTTCAGAAGTTCGGCGGTCAGCTCCACAGGGTTGACATACTGTTTCATCAGGGCAATCCACTTTTCAGCATCCGCTGCGGTCTGTACGGCGGCTTCCATCGTTTCGTGAAGCTGTCTTATTTTTGTTTCAAGCTCCTTTTGCTCGTTCTGGTACTTCTCGGACAGCATATTGAAGTTATACTCGGTTATGCGTCCGGCAGACCAGTCCTCATACATTTTAGCAAACAGCCCGTCAACCTCGGCTTTACGCTTCTCTGCCTTTTTCAGCTCCGCAGCCTGCTTTTTCTTCGCAGAGTTTCTTTCCCTGTCGCTGGCATTGAGCAGGCGTTTCAGCAGCTTGTCCTCGTCTTTCTGTGCCAGCATAGACCAGTATTGCAGTCTTGCAAGCACATAGGCATACAGTACATCATAGCGGATATAGTGCATGGAACACTGGCGTAATCCCTGCCCGTTCTTGCTGCAATGGTAGTACCCGTATGGGTTCTTATTCTGCTTGTTTTCCCCATAGGCTAAAGACCATCCGCAGTCTGCACATTTTATCAATCCTGCGAAAATCTGTGTCGTACCGTTTCTGCGTTTCCTGCGTCTGCTTGCAATCAGCTCCTGAACTTTTTGGAACACTTCTTCAGAAATGATGGCTTCGTGGGTATTTTCCACACGATACCATTCTTCCTGCGGCTTCCGCACCTTTTTCTTGTTCTTGAATGAAATGTTGCTCTGCTTGTTGTGAATGCTGTGACCGATGTAGGTTTCCTCTTTCAAAATGCTCTTGACCTGTGCTATCGTCCACGCATAGGCTTTTTCTGCGGGCGCACCGGCGTAGATATTGGCGAAAGTCCCGTATCTTTCATAGTTCAGCCAGCCGGGGGTAGGTACTTTTTCCTCCACCAGAATCCGTGTAATGCTGGCGGCTCCACGCCCGTGTACAGCAAGGTCAAAAATCTTCTCTACAATCCAGCGTGTTTCCGGGTCGATCAGAAGATGACCTTTTTTGTCCGGGTCTTTTACATAGCCCAGCGGTGCATAGGCTCCATAGTGTGCGCCATTGGCAAATCTTGTGTGCATGGCAGCCTTGACCTTTTTGCTGGTCTGTCGGGCGTGCATTTCATTCAGGATGTTTAAGAACGGTGCAAGCTCGCTTTCTCCGTTGATGGTGTCCACATTGTCATTGATGGCAATGTAGCGTACTCCCTTGCTGGGGAAATAGATTTCCGTGTACTGACCGGTCAGGATATAGTTTCTTCCCAGACGGGATAAGTCCTTTGTGACAACGCAGTTGATTTTCCCGTCTTCGATGTCATCAATCATCCTTTGGAAACTTGGACGCTCGAAATTTGTCCCACTCCATCCGTCGTCAATGTACTCGTCTACAACGGTCAGCCCATGCTCTGCGGCATACTGTCTAAGCATCATGCGCTGGGTCTGGATACTGCCGCTTTCCCCCTGTAATTCATCGTCACGGCTCAATCTCAAATATAGTGCAGTGTTATAAATCGTTGTATTGTATGGTTGTTTCACGGTTAAAAATCCTCCTTCTAAAAGAAACAACCCACGCTTATACAATACTCGCTGGTACAAGTATATCATAAGCGTGGGCTGATTGACAGTCGTTATTCCGTATTTTTTCAGGAAGCGGCGGCAGCGTGCTGGATCACATCTTCCAGCAGGCTGTCAAGCGGCTTCCCATCCTGTGCGAAATGCTCCGATACCTTGATACGGACTTTCCCCATGACAAAATACTGGGTGCCGTCTTTTTCGGTAAGCAGGGTGCCGCTGTTTTTGTTATTGCTCTCGTTTTTGCTTTTTGCCATAGGCAGTTACCTCCATAAATGAAATATGCCCGACAAGGGAATGTCAGACAGGTGTACAGCCGCAGACTGTCTCCGTGTCAACCAAACCGTGTCAACCGGCAGAAAAGACTTTGAAAACAATCCATAGGCGCTCTATTATTACTTTTTACTTTTTCTTTGATTTCTTGGTTGACATGGTTGACAAAGGAGAGAAATGCCCCAAATATCAGGCTTTTCCCCGTCAACCGGCTGTCAACCAAAGCGTCAACCAAACTGTCAACCGGTGGCTTTTCAGAATGGAAGTTCCATTTGCCGGGCTTCTTCTTCCGTGATTTCCTGAAAACCGTCCCCCTCCGGCGGAGCTTGGTTGACACGCTCCCAGCCTTTTTGAGAACCGTATTTCTTATACCGCTTCGGGCTTTTGTAGGCTACCCAGCCCTGTATGATGCCGCCCGCAATGCCGGTATTCATAATCTCGCAGATTGCCCGTGTCTCCCAGTCTGCCGGGGAATTTAAGTTCCCCAGCGCTTCCTCATAAAGCTGCTTGGAACATACCCTGTCGCCGGTGTAGTCCTCCAAATAGGCGTAGATCATGCCGGCCTGTGTGTCTTCCTGCATAAAGTCCTGCTGGTGGGCGTTCAGGTATCGGTTCATTTCCATGCTGAATGACAGCTTATACTTCCCACTGCGATAAACCGTCATGGCTTCCGCCCACATCTGTTCGATATACGCCCTCGCCGCCGCTTCATCGTCCAGTATGTGAACCTCCGCCCGTTCCGGGTACACCGTCACGGGGAGAAAGCGCCGGTTGCCGGTGCGGTCACGGGGCAAAAAGTCCTGCCGGTTGGTCGTCCCTCCAAATACACATTGCCGCAGCCGGTCTGCCGGATGTGTCTCATACGGCACTTTGTAGGTTTCTTTCTGGCGGCTTAAGAATGACTTGATTTCCTCAATACTCTTGGCGTTGGCTGTGGCAATCATCTCCGACATCTCGATAATCCAATGCCCTTGCAGCTTGCGGTACACATTTTCATCGTCCAGCTTTTTCAAATCGTCTGAAAACCATTCGTCCCTGCCTGCCAGCAGCCGGAAAAAGGTAGATTTCCCGGCTCCCTGACCACCAACCAGACAGAGCATGACCTCAAACTTGCTCCCCGGTCTGAATACCCGCCGGATGGCTCCCATCAGGAACAGTTTCAAGGCTTCATAGGTGTATTCGTCCGTATCGGCTCCCAGAAAGTGATGCAGGGCGTAACGGATGCGCTCTGTGCCGTCCCATTGCAGGCTGTTCAGGTAATCCCTGACTGGATGGTAGCGGTTTTCATTGGCAACAATCTTGATGGCGCTCTGCACCTTTTTCTCGCTGGTAAGCCCGTAATTTTCTTCCAGATACAAAAGCAGGTAGTTCATGTCCATGTCGGTCAGCGTGGTACTGGTGCGCTCCCAGCCCAGCGGCTTCACAATGTCAATCTGCTCCGTCAAAAGGTTCAGGCGCAGCGCCCCGCGAAACAGAGGGTCACGCTGGAACACCGTCAGGCAGTTTCGGATGCTGTTCTTCACGCCGCCTTTCTGCGTCCCCTCTAATGTTTCCCGGATTTCTGCCGGTGTCTGCGCCGGTTCCATTGTGTCCATCGTCCTTTTGACCGCTTCCTGCGTTTCCGGCGGCAAGCTCTGAAATTCGCTGTTCAAGCCGCAACACCTCCTTTCCCTGTGCGGCGATCAATGCCGCTTTTTCTTCTATTTCTCCGTATAACAAAATATCCAAAAGGTATTCTGTGTAGCTTATCCTCTGCAACGCTTCCACAAAAAGAGGATGCCAGATGGCATCCTGCGGCTGTGGGGCGTGTGCTGTTTTCCAATGCTCCAGCAGGCGCAGATAATCGCATAGCACCCGGAAACAATACCGTTCCGTTTCCTGAAATCTCTGCTCCGCTGATTTTTGTCGGGGCTGTGACCTGTTGTGACGCTTCCTATCTGGCGGCGCATTGCCGGATTTCTCATAGGAAACGCCGAAGTCCTCCGCAAGCCTGACCGCAGCTTCCCGTTTCCCCAATCCATGCAGCAAAGCGGCAAAGTCGATCACATCCCCGGAAGCCCCGCAGCCGAAGCAGTAAAAGCGGCTGTCCACTTTCATGCTGGGCGTGCGGTCATTGTGGAATGGACAGCAGACCATGCCGTTTCTCCCCACCCGGATTCCATAGAATGAAGCAGCCTGCCGGGTGGTAACAGACTGTTTCACCGCTTCAAATACATTCAAATGCTCCCTCCATAAAAATACTGGTAGCGGTAAAGCTGCCGGTTATATCATAGCTCCATCTCATGTTTCTTTCTCTGTACTGCCTGTGGCTGCTCCCTCCGGCGCAGTGCGGTATCTACGGCGTTCTGCACCTGCCGTAGCCGTATGACTTCCTCCCGGAGTGGCTTGTGCTGCGGAGACAGTTCGGCATACTCTGTTTTTAACTGTGCGTATTCCTGTTTCCATGCTTTCAGGGCAATGGGTTTTCCGTCCAGTTTTTCTTTCAAAATACGGCGGGCGGCATAAAACAGCCGTAACTCCGCATCGTGGGATGTTTCAAATTTCTCCCTCTGTTTCTTAAACTTGATATTGTTCAATTCCGTATGAACAGGTTTTAGCCGCTGGTAATTCTCGCCCTCCCGTATCAATTCCTGCAATTCCTTTATCCGGGCAGATTTCTTTTTCATGGAGTCGCTTAACGCTTCAAATTCTTCGTTGACAGAGGAAAGACGCTCCTGCAAATCCTCTAATGTGAGCAGCTTGTTTTCCGTCAGATAATTGACGGCTTCGGCAAACTGCTTTAAGTTTCCGGTTCTGGCTTTATTGCTCCATGCCCCTGCGTTGCGCTGGTTGTAATAAGCGATCAACAGGTCGGCAAGGCTCGGTGTCTGCGGTTTGGAAAGTTCTTCTTTTACCTCTGCCATCCAGACAAACAGGGCTTTGATCTTCTTCCTCACATCCTGCATGAGCCGGTTGGTGGCTTTAATCCAGCGGTTCAGTTCCCCTTTCTCGGTGCGGATGCCCTTTGCTTCCATCTGCCGGACATTAGCTCCCTCGTGGACAGTAGGTATCAGGTCAAGCCCCTGCCGCACATAGGAACGGTGGTCGATACGCACATCCAGCCCTTTTTCCTCAAATTTTGTATTAACGGCAGCCGCCCACTGCTCCCGCCAGTGTTCCAGCGTTTCCGGCTCATGCCAGTCTGTTGTATGGACAGCGTTAAACATATAATCGCCGTTTTTATCCCGGATTCGGTTTCCATCTTCATCAAGAAGATATTCCCGACGCTGTTTTTGTCCCCATGTGCCATCCGGGTTCAAAGGGCGCATGGTTGTCATCACATGAAAATGCGGGTTAGGGATGCCGCCGTCCTCTTTCTCCGGGCTGTGAAAAGCAAGGTCGGCAATCATGCCTTTTGTCACAAACTGCTCCTGTACGAACTTCCTCGCCAGCTCCATGTTTTCTTCCAGCGTCAATTCATTCTGCATGGCAATATCAAAGGAATAGGCAAGCTGTGCTTTTGGATGTTTCTCGCAGTTCTCCACAGCATTCCAGAGGGTCGCCCGGTCAAGATATATTTCCGGCGCATGGGGCGGCAGCATGATTTCCGAAGCGATCACGCCGCCCTTTTTGGTGTAGTCGCTGACTTCTCCATAGTAGCTGCTGTAAAGACGCTCCCCGGCTCGATAGGCTGCGCTGGCAATGGCGCTCTGACCGGCGCTGCGCTTGATCTGTGCGATTGAAAAATGATAAAGTGCTATCCTTAGTCACCGCCTTTCTCCTGCCCGGAAATACGGGCGTGGTTCTCTGTGGCAGACCGGATGAAATGCTCCGCCTGCGGCAGATTCAAAATGCTTTCCATGAGGGAATAAAATTCCGCTTCGGATAGCTCCTTTGTCTGTGGTGCAATGCTCTCAATAGCTGCCCCACGGGTAATCAGCCGGTGCGTCCTCTGTTTCCGGGAACCGCTTTCCAGATACGCCTGCCGGTTTTTCAAACGCTGCATTTTCCGTTTTTCCTGTTCCAGCAGGACAGTGGTTTTTTCATATTCCTGCTTCAACTGTTCCAAAGATTTTTCCATGTTCTCACATCCTTTGCTGATAAGATAAAGAAAGACCATCCGCAGACAGTCCGTGTGTCAGTGCTTCTATAAAACCCGATGAAAAGGGAAAACCGCAGAGCGGATTTCTCTTTGCGGCGGGTACACAGGGGATAGCCGCTTTAGCGGCGCAAGGGGGTGTAGCCACCTTGTCGGAGCGAAGCGAACGCAGACCTCGGATTGCTGATTTTATCAGCGGCAGAGGTAAGCTCCGCAGGACGCACGATACATGGTCTTTAGACTATGTATAGAAGTGCGCCCTTAGTTCCTAAGGGATTTTGCCGTTTCCGGCAGTCTTGTCCTTTTTCTTGGAACGCTTGGAAAGATACTTCGGGCAGTCAACCACAACCGCCCGGAAGCTCTGTTTACATTCGTGCTGGCATTTCCGGCACAGTTCGTTGTAAGTGATACGGCTGCGGTCATTTAAGAAGAAAGACCATTCCAACCGCCGCTTGTTACTCATTCTTGCCATAACCGGCTCCTTTCTCCGTTTCTATCTGATGTACGCAGATAGGCTGTTTTGATGTAGCGTCTCGGTATCATTTTTAAGTTTTTTTCCCTCTGTATGCCCCTTTGGAAAGTGCGGCAGTATTGCAAGTCAGGGAATGATACCTCACGCTTATTTGTCGCTTCCCGGTACGGTTTCGGAGCCTTTTGCCATCCATTCAAAGAAAGCAATTTTGCTGACCTTGATAAGTCTGCCCCTGCGGAACGCTGGAAAGCCGGGTGTGTGTACCAGCTCATAGGCGCTCGCTCTTGAAATTCCCATAATCCGCTGAATGTCCGCCACATCCAGAACCAGCGGTAAATCCTCGTAGCTGTTCAATCTCTTTTTATCGTTCATTCTGTTCCTCCCATAAATCAAATAGGTTAAAATGCTTCCTGTTGCCGTTCTCCCCAAAAGCCGTTTTCCTGCCCCATTCCTGCGGTGTTTCCCTGCATTGGTGCGCCGAATGCGTCACTTCTCCTGCCGGTCATATCCCTTTTGGACGGTCATTCACTTGTCAAGGTACTGTGCGGTACGAAATTACCAACCGCAATCATCATAGCGTACTATCCTTGACAAAACAATGATTCTGCGATACCATGAGTGTAACGGATATAACTGAATTATATAATTACCATAAACAAAGGCAGGGGATAGGGATGGAGAATCAGTTTATACGGCATGAGCCATGTTTTGAGAGGATTTTGTTTGTCCTGACGCTGGACAGGAAGAAAATGAAAGAGCGGATTTTGATTGGGGAAGAACAGCAGATCCGCTTCCGTCTGAACGGGAGCCAAAACGCAGAGGTGCTTTGTGATATGACACGCCCACTGGGAACTTTTTTGATAAACTTTGAGCGTGACACGGACAGAGACTGGAACTTATACGGGCTTTCTCCGCTGCGGCAAGCTCTCCACTCCAACCGATGGAAACAGCCGGAGCTGGAGCAGGCGGCAAGCGAATTTCTTTGGGAGAAATATCTTAGCAACGACCCTCTGAAAATGTATGTGGCGTTCCGTATCTGGAACAGCTATCTGCTTGCCAGAGAACCCCGTGACCGTAACGCTGCCTGTGACCGCTTCATGGATAAAATGAGCAGACTGACCGGGGTATTCCAAAACGAAACCATGAGCTTTGACAGGGAGACAGGAAAACCGAAACAATTTCAAGCTGGCAGCCTTTATTTCAAAGGCGCACCGTCAGAAGATACCCGGCTTGACCTCTGGTTCCCGGACAACCGGCGCACAGAAGAATGTGTGTCTGCCTATGCGTCCCTCTACCCGTTGATTACCTATTATCTGAACAGGCTGAATGACTGGGGGCTTTGCTTCCGGCGGTGCAAGGTCTGTGGGAAATATTTTCTGGCAAAGAGCCAGCGGTATGAGCTGTGCAGCGACAAGTGCCGAAAAGCACAGGCGCTTCAAAACAAGCGGGAATTTGACGAGAGGTCAAGAGAAAATAACTATGACCTGCTTTATAAAAATGAATGCCAGAACTGGCGCAACAAAATAAACCGGGTAAAAAATACCGCAGGCTTTCCGGCTGACCGTCTGGAAAAAATACAGGCTTCCTTTTCCGACTTTAAGAAAGAAGCCTTACAGAGAAAAAAGGCTGTAAAAACAGGAACGGCCAGCCCGAAAGAATTTACGGACTGGCTGTATCAGCAGAGTAATGTAATTGTTGAGCTGACCGAGATATGAAAAACTTTCTATCGTCAATTTCGCATTATTGCAATAACAGATTGCTTCTTCCATGAATGAATAAGCAATATTGTCATCAAACTTTCAAGCATAAACATAGCAACAGCAAAAAGAGTAAAAGCAACAACCGGAAATACAAATCCCGTAGACATGCCTGCATTTTTCAAAAATATACCGATTGCATATCCGCCGGGGATTCCAACAACAGCAGTTATAAGCAATGCAATCAAAGTAGTAAAAAGACCTTCCATCATAAATGCTTGCTTCAACTGCTTATTTGTCATACCAATAGATTTTAGTGTGCCCATTTCCTGTTTCTGTGATAAAAGATTTGTCACAGTAAGATTGATTTGATTGATGACCGCAAATATCCACAAGATGGCTGCAATCGCATAAGCTAATGTAAAACCTGCACGATTGTCTGATTGGTGTTCTACAATAAAATCTTGAAGGGTTTGTAAGCGAACATCCCTATTGTCAGAAACGAGTAATTTGAGTTCTTGCTCGATTATCTCCTGATATTCAGCTTCTGCTTGTATTTCGATTGCGTATGTACAGTCATAACCTGCAAGTTCTTTGAGCATATTTTCCGGCATTCTGAAAATATAGCCACCCATTCCATCATTGCTGGAAGTGATTGCACCAATTTTGAATGCTTTTGTTATTGTTTTACCACTATGATTTTTGAAATTAAAGGTCACAGTATCCCCAATTTGAGGTTTCCAATGGTAAACATCATAAATACGTTCGGGATCACTTACAACTAATTCTGTATCATCAGTAATATTTCCAGACAAAACCGCTGCATTTAGCGACGCCAAATCCTTTTCATTATAGCCGAGCATCAAGGTGCTATCTGAAATATCATTGTCTGTTGAGAAATCAACTGGTACGGTAGCATAAGTAAATATATTGCTAACTCCCTCTATATCTCCAACACGCTTTACATAATCAGAAAAATATTCTTTCTGCAAGAGAGCATCCAAATTTTCACTTTCGTTTTCTAAATCAATGCTGATTTTGAAATCTCCGTACTTCATATCCCAATAACGAGCCATACTCTCGGCATTAAAAGAACTCTGATAACTTGCTGCAAGGAAAAATATAACTCCGCACAGTCCCAATGATAAAATGGTCAATAGAGATTTTTTTCTGTTTCTGGAAAAGCTGATTTTCGCTAAATATACAGGCGTAATACGATGTCTTTTGTGAGTGCGGTAATTTACAATTCCCACTGGATTTTTCAGGGCGGAAATTGGAGAAGTATTCGCTGCAATTTTTGCTGGTTTACGAACACTAATATAAACAAGCAGTATTCCAAAAAGGCATGCGCCACATAGAGAAACAATAAATGCAAATACTGACCAGCCTTTTGATTGCAGACAATAGCTGATGATCGTTCCCATGATACTACCAATTAAAATCCCCGGAACTGCAAGCATATAACCCTGTTTAAGAACTATTTTATAAATTTGCTTTTTACTTGCCCCTATTGTCCGAAGCTGTCCGAACTCAGCAACTTTTTGTCCAACCGAAATATAGAAAATGCTGTAAATTACAAGTGCGGCAGCTAAAAACAAAATGGCAGCAACTACACCATATACCGCATAATTACTGAAGGACAAAGTTGTATTTACATAATCATAGTAACTGCTGACTGTCCAATTATTCAGTCCAGTCTCCTCTGAAATTTGAGATAATATTTCTGTTGCTTCGTCTTTTGTAAGGGTATCTGCATTTTCAAGCCAAACATATCCATTAAGCAGGTTATTTCCACGTAATTCCCGGCATTTTTCAAGTGAAACAAAAACAGGATAAGCGGTAGAAGTTTTATCATGATAAATACCAACAATAGTATAATTCTTCAAAGTACCATCCAGATTCAACTGAACTATGGCGTTGATTTCCGGAGACTTATTTTCACTGGCAAAAAAGGCATCTGTAACAGCAATTTCACTTGCTTTCTCTGGATATTTTCCGTCAAAGGCAGGAATCAAACTAAGCATGTCATCATCATAATAAATCAGAGACAGTTCTTTAGAATTTTCTTTCACTGTTTTGATATTACAGGAAAGTCCTACACTTTTTACTTCTTCGTTTGCTAACAACTTTTCTTTACTGTCCTGCGTAATGTCAAAGAAAATCCCTTGATGTAATCCTTCGATTTCTTTCTGATTTTGATAAATGATATTTTGCACTGTGAGCAACGACATCATTATCATAGCAACGGCTACAATAATTGCCGAAAGGCAAAATAAGTTTTTCTTCTTATCAAAACGCACACTTTTTCGTGCTAATTTTTTAATTACTGCACTGGTATCATTTTCAAAAGGATAATTCATAATTCCCACCTCCTTTAGCCAACAATTTTACCATCTTCAATCCGTACAATGCGGTCTGCGAGTTGAGCGATCTCGTTGTTGTGAGTAATCATTACAATGGTCTGATTAAATTCTCCGCTGGTATGCTTCAAAAGCCCTAACACATCTGCACTGGTCTTGCTATCAAGATTTCCGGTCGGTTCATCAGCAAGGATAATCGCAGGCTTCGTAATTAAAGCTCGTGCAATCGCTACACGTTGCTGTTGACCGCCTGAAAGATTGTTCGGCATATTTTCCAGTTTATCTTCTAAAGCCAACATATACACAACTTCGTCCATAAATTTCTGGTCTACTGTATCGCCATCCAGTTCCACAGGCAGGACGATATTTTCATATACATTCAAAATCGGAACCAGATTATAATTTTGGAAGATAAATCCGATGTTACGACGGCGGAAAATTGTCAATTCATCATCATTCTTTTTTGCGAGTTCTTCTCCCCGTACAATCACGCTGCCGGAAGTGGGGGTATCAAGTCCTCCCATCATGTGAAGCAATGTAGACTTACCGCTGCCGGAAGTTCCAACTACGGCAACAAATTCTCCCTGTTCCACAGTAAAATTTACACCATTAAGGGCACGAGTAATATTTGGTTCTGTGCCGTAATACTTCTTTAAGTCGATTGTTTGTAAAATGCTCATATTCAAATGCTCCTTTCAAGGCTTTCTATCTGTTGATAAAGCCATTGTAAACCACAAATGTTACACAAATGTCCGAGATAGAAAAAATTTTTATCGAAAATCAGAGTGAAATGTTACAACGCTCGGACATTTCAAAAAAAGTGGTTATATCTTACCTTACAGGAAGCATAATAGAAAATTCTGAGCCTTGCCTCAGCTCTGAAACAACCTTGATATAGCCCCCTTGCCTTGTTACAATCTCACGAGCCAAATACAAACCTATTCCCACACCCTGTTGATCGTGTACTTCTTCCTCACGATAGAAGCGCCGGAAGATGGCAGCCTGATTGCTTTCTGAAATGCCCTTGCCGGTGTCGGTCACTTTGACCTCTACGTACATTTCCCACTGAACCACTGATACAGAAATCTTTCCACCTGACGGAGTGTATTTTACTGCATTGTCCAGCAGATTGAAAAGGGCTTCGCTTGTCCACTTGCTGTCATGGGAGATTATCAAATTTTCCGGGCAATCCACGGATACAGCAATTTCTTTTTTCTCTGCGGCATATACAATACTGCTCATGGCTTGTGCAAGCGTATGGAATAAGCTGCTGTCTTTCTTTTCTAATCGTATTGCTCCGGTTTCCAACCGGGACGTTTTAACCAGTGCTTGGAACAGAAAATCCAGTTTATCAGTCTGACTACGTATGCCTTGTAAAAAGTCCATCCGTTCTTCTTCTGAAACAGGCTTTGTTAAAAGTGTGTCCGTTACCATTTGCAAATTGCTGACAGGCGTTTTAACTTGATGTGAAATATCAGAAATCAGCATTTGAAGCTCCTGTCGTTCCATGTCTACCTTGTGCCGGTTTTTCTGCATAATCTCATACAACCGAATTAAGCGGTGGTTGATACGGGCAAAAAGAGTTTCACTATCATTTGACTTTTGTAATTCCTCGTTTCCATCAATCATGTTGTCCAGCGTCCGGCACAAATTAGAAGTAAAATGAGAAAGGCGTTTTCCAAAAATCAGCACCAATAGCCAAATCCAGAAAAACGCACAGAGTGTCAATGTTCCACCCACTATAAAAATTCGTATATCCTGCATTATACCGCCGAAAATACCGGTAATTACCAGCATAGAGAAAACCATGCCAGCACTAACCAGTCTACAAATTTTCTTAGCAGAAAGGTTATTCAGATTCATTTCTTTTCGCCTCCTGTCCATTGATACCCCATACCATAAACCGTTTTGATATATGTGTCGCCATCCGCTTCAATCTTACTGCGAATACGGCTGATAGAAGTAGTAAGGGTATGTTCATCTACATATTTTTCATCAACATCCCACAGTTTTTCTAAAAATTGTTGGCGAGTAAGTACCTGCTTCGGATTTTTAAGAAATAGGTTCAACATTTTATATTCCATCGCAGAAAGTGCTAATGGTTTCCCGTTCAAACTTGCAAATTGTTCCGAAAAATCCAGAAACAAGCTACCATCCTCGTAAATATCCTTAGCTGGTTTGTGATGCTCCAACATAGCGAACATGGCTTTGATTTTTCGCTGCAAAGCACTAATCGAAAAAGGTTTCGTGATATAATCCACTGCACCAGCTTCATATCCCCGTATCTGATTGCTTTCCTGATCGTTGGCAGTTAGAAATATAACTACTGTATCAGGATGCTCTGGCTTGATAAGACGGCATAGGTCATAACCATTTCCGTCTGGTAAATTTATATCCAGCAATACCAAATCAAAAATGTTTGTTTTTAATGATTCAGCGGCTGTCCTTGCATTCAGAACAGAAGTTATTGTGTAACCGTCCAATTCCAAATTATAAGTAAGCGTTTTATTCAAAAGATTATCATCTTCGACAATTAAAATATGCTTCATATTATCACTTCCTTTTCTTTTTGCAGATAGTATAACAGGCAAATGTCCGAGAATTGTTACAAGGACAAATA
>ENA-ORMX01000908-ORMX01000908.1-human-gut-metagenome-genome-assembly--contig:-NODE-908-length-21204-cov-6.794033_pt1 | contig 21204 bp, 17 predicted proteins | sample MGYA00242108_ERZ509007 | MGnify/ENA primary metagenome ERZ509007 (study PRJEB26280, sample SAMEA2338745) | human gut metagenome | biome: human gut; feature: human-associated habitat; material: faeces...
CCCCTGGTCTAACCAGGGGTTTTCTATATACAAAAAGGCCAGGACCCAAAAAGAGGTCCTGGCCTTTTTCTATGATAAGCGATATCAAGGTCAAGCCCTGGCAGCTGCGGCTTCCCAGCCGAGTTCGAGGGCTTTCATGTTGGCGTCGATGGTGTGCGGCGGGACGCGGTTGGCGACGGCTTTCTTGATGGCGTCGAAGGAGACGATGCCCGTGAGGCGCACGAGGGCGCCGAGAGCGACGATGTTTGCAAAGAGCGGCTTGCCGACTTTCTCGATGGCAAGCTTCGTGATGGGGATGCGCACGACGTGCGGGAAGTCGGGCACATTCGGAACGAGCTGCTCATCGAGGACCAGGAGCCCCGCGGGATTGAGGTCCTTCCAGTACTTGTCGGCCGCTTTCTGCGTCATGGCCAGCACGAGGTCCGGCACGAGTACGTGCGGATGGTAGATGGGCGCATCGTCGATGATGACCTCGGATTTCGACGCGCCGCCGCGCGCCTCCGGGCCGTATGACTGCGACTGGACGGCTTCCTTGCCCTCGTCAACTGCCGCAGCCGCCAGGATGATGGCCGCCGTGATGACGCCCTGTCCGCCCGAACCGGATAATCTAAGCTGTTTTCTCATTTGTCAGCACCCCCTGCGCGTTCGATGACCTGATCGTATGCGGCATCGTAGTCGATGGCCTGCGAGCTGTAGAGGCAGCCAATCGGGAACTTGTCCTCGCGCTTCTCCTCTGGCAGCTTGTCCCAGGCCGCCTTCATGACAGCGTGGTCGCGCATCCACTTGAGCATGTCAGCCGGGCTGCCCATGCGGTTCTTGCGGCCGAAGGCCGTCGGGCACTGGACCATCGCCTCAATAAACGAGAAGCCCTTGTTGTCAAGGCCATCGGCGATCATGTTCGTCATGTGCTGGACGTGGAAGGCCGTCGAGCGCGCGACATACGTCGCGCCGGCCGCCTCCGCAAGCTTGCAAGCATCGAAGGTGCGGTCGACCGAGCCGTACGGAGCCGTCGTCGCCTTGGCGCCGACAGGCGTCGTCGGCGAAGCCTGGCCGCCCGTCATGCCGTAGATGTTGTTGTTGAACATGATGACCGTGAGGTCCACATTGCGGCGGCAGCCGTGGATGAAGTGATTGCCGCCAATGGCCGTGCAGTCGCCGTCGCCCGTGATGACGATGACGTTGAGGTCCGGATTGGCGAGCTTGATGCCCGTCGCGAACGGGATGGCGCGGCCATGCGCCGTGTGCAATGTGTCAAAGTCCATGTAGCCCGAGGCGCGCGACGAGCAGCCGATGCCCGAGACGATGACCGTGTTGTCCTGCGACCAGCCCTTCTTCTCGACCGCCTGGACGATGGCCTTCATCGCGATGCCGTTGCCGCAGCCGGGACACCAGAGATGCGGCAGATGATTCTGGCGGAAATATTGTTCAAAACTCCGTTCCATCACGCATTACCTCCTGCAATCATATTCTCGATGGCGGAGGTGATGTCCGCCGGTTCAAATGATTTCATGTCGTACTTGCCGCAGAGCGTGACCTTGCAGTCACTGTGCGCAGCGCGGCGCACCTCGTGGACAATCTGCCCGTAGTTGAGCTCTGCCACAAGAATGCCCTTGACCTTGGCCGAGAGCGCCTCGATGGCCTTGTCGGCAAACGGCCAGATGGTCATGAGGCGCAGCATGCCGACCTTGCGGCCCTTCTCGCGCTCCATGCACACCGCCTCATAGGCCGTGCGCGCCGAGCCGCCGAACGAGACGACGGCATACTCAGCATCGTCCATGAAGTACGACTCCGTGTGGATGATCTCCTCGCCGGCGCGCGCAATCTTCTCGTGCAGGCGGCGGATGGACGCCTCCGTGACCTCTGGACTGCCGGACGGGAAGCCCGTATCATCGTGAATGAGGCCCGTCACGTGGATGCGGTAGCCCTGGCCGAAGTCTGCAACATTCGGCACGAGATCCTCGTCCGGCGCAAACGGCTCATAACCCTCCGCACGCGACTTCTTCGGCTTGCGGCGCGGATAGACCTCTACATGCTCCGGCAGCTCGACCTTCTCGCGCAGATGGCCGATGACCTCGTCCATGAGCAGGATGACAGGCGTGCGGAAGCGCTCCGCGTAATTGACGGCCATGACCGTCGCATCGTACGTCTCGCGCACGCTCCACGGCGCGAGCGCGATGATAGGATGGTCGCCGTGCGTGCCCCAGCGCGCCTGCATGACATCACCCTGCGACGGCGAGGTCGGCTGGCCCGTCGACGGGCCGACGCGCTGCACATCGACGAGCACGCACGGGATCTCCGCGCAGGCAGCATAGCCGATGAGCTCCTGCTTGAGGGAAAAGCCCGGGCCGCTCGTCGCATCCATGACCTTGCTGCCCGCCAGCGACGCGCCGAGGATGGCGCCCATGCTCGCGATCTCATCTTCCATCTGGACGAACTTGCCGCCGTGCTTCGGCAGCAGGCGCGCCATCGTCTCCGCGATCTCCGTGGACGGCGTGATCGGGTAGCCGGCGAAGAAGTTGACGCCAGCTGCGATTGCACCTTCTGCGCAGGCCTCATTGCCCTGCATCAATCTCGCTTTGCTCATTGTGCTGCCTCCTTGACTCTATCCACAAAAATCGCATAATCGGGGCAGCGCAGCTCACACTGGCCGCAGCCGATGCACGCCTCCTTGTTGACGACCTGTATCTTGCCGAGCTCGCTGACCGCCAGCACGGACTTGGGGCAAAACGCCGCACAGATGCCGCAGCCCTTACAGCGCACCGTCTTGATGGTGATCTCTGACTTCATGATATTCCCTCCTGAAGATATCACATCTTATATGTGAATAATGCATAGTAACTATGTTTCTTTCGCCATATACTTTTACATCATAGCAGATAGTTGCCTAAAAATCCAGCTTTATTGTAAATTTATGGGTGTATACAAGACAAATGTACATAGAACCGAGTAAAATCCCTCTCCTATCACATCCTCTATTGGATAGTTCGCCGCCAGGAGACATTTCCCCTTCTTTTCGGCGGGCGGCAGGATTTTCCTCTGCCCGTCGCCAATAATAGAGGTATACATGAGCACAATCCATGCAAGACATATACAGGGGGTTTTCTTATGCAGAGTTTTGAATTCAAGATGCCGACCGAGATCATCTTCGGCCGCCATGCCGAGGACCGCGTGGCCGAGAAGCTGCGCGCGTACGGCGTGAGCCGCGTCTACATCGTCTACGGTGGCGGCAGCGTCGTCAGGAGCGGCCTGCTCTCGCGCATCGAGTGCCAGCTGACGTCCGCTGGCCTCGCCTTCCAGGTCCTCGGCGGCGTCCAGCCGAATCCGCGCGTCGCGCTCGTGCGCGAGGGCATCCGCGAGGCGCTCGCCTTCAAGGCAAACTTCATCCTCGCTGTCGGCGGCGGCAGCGTCATCGACTCGGCCAAGGCCATCGCGCACGGCGTGGCCAACCCGGGCACGGATATCTGGGATTTCTGGAGTGGCCGCGCCAAGCTCGAGAAGACCATGCCCGTCGGCTCCGTGCTGACGCTCGCAGCGGCCGGCAGTGAGACGAGCGACTCCGCCGTGCTGACGAACGAGGACACGATGCGCAAGGTCGGCCTGAACACGCCGCTCAACCGCCCAGTCCTCGCCTTCATGAACCCGGAACTGACCTTCACCGTCCCCGAGAAGCAGCTCGTCTGCGGCGTCTCCGACATCATCATGCACACGCTCGAGCGCTACTTCACCAAGGTCAAGGAAGCCAATGTCTTCACCGACCGCGTGGCGGAAGACCTCATCAAGACCGTCATGGACGCCTCAAAGGCAGCCGTCAAGGACCGCGAGGACTACGATGCCATGAGCGAGATCATGTGGTGCGGCAGCGTCTCCCACTCCGACTTCACGGAGCTCGGCCGCGGCAAGGACTTCTCCGTCCACAAACTCGGCCACGAGCTCAGCGCCCGCTTCGACGCAACGCACGGCGCCTCGCTGACATCGCTCTGGGGCTCCTGGGCCCAGTACGTCTACCAGGATGACACGGCCCGCTTTGCGCAGTTCGCCGAGCGCATCTTCGGCATCGAGGCAAGCGCGGGCACAGAGGAAGAGCGCGCCCGCCAGGGCATCGAGAAGATGGTCGCCTACTTCAAGAGCCTCGGCATGCCCGTGAGCCTGCCGGAACTCCTCGGCACCAAGCTCAACGACAACGAGCTCTACAGCCTCGCCGACCTCGCCACGGCCGGTGACACGAAGAAGCTCGGCACCTTCCACCCGCTCAATCGCAAGGATGTCCTCGCCATCTACAAACTTGCCAACAGATAAGAAGCGCACATGCAAAAAGCCCCGGCCCTGGATGAAAATCATCCGGGACCGGGGCTTTCTATGACTCAGGGTTATCGAATTACAGTCAGTTCAAACGAACGCGATCATTTGCCAAGAGCAGCCTGACCTTTGTCGAGGAGCTCCTTGCCGCAGTGCTTGACGACGAGGCACGCGAGCGTCATCAGGGCGATGGCGAGCACGAGCTGCAGGCCGTCGACGCCGATGAGGAACTTGCCGGCCATGAGCTTCATGATGCCGCCGTAGACACTCATGACGAGCGCCGTCATCGTGACGATGAACATGAAGATCATCGGGCCGTAGAGCATCCAGCCCTTGCGATTCGTCATCTTGAGGAAGACGGCGAGGGAGATCAGGACGAGTGCGGAGAGCAACTGGTTGGCTGCGCCGAACAGCGGCCAGATATTCATGTAGCCAGCGAGGCAGAGGCCATAGGCGAAGATGAGCGTGAGCATCGTGGAGACGTACTTGTCCATGAAGAACTTCTGCGCACCGCTTGCCTCGACGCCATCGCTCGGCTTGATCATCTCCTGGAAGGACATGCGGCCGATGCGGGCGACGGAGTCAATCGTCGTCATGCCGAGTGCCGATACGCACATCGTGATGAAGCAGGCGGAGAAGCCGGCCGGCAGGCCGAAGATGTTCGTGAAGAACGTGCTGATGCCGGCGGCAAAGATCTGGAACGGCGTGCCCTGTGCCATGACACCATTCGAGGCAGCAGCGCAGGCGATGGCCAGAGCGACGACGCCGAGCATGCACTCGCAGAGCATCGCGCCATAGCCTACTGGCAGCATATCCGTCTCATTGGCGACGGCCTTCGAGGACGTGCCGGAAGATACGAGGCTGTGGAAACCGGAGACAGCGCCGCAGGCGATCGTGATGAAGAGGATCGGGAACAGCGGCTTGCCATTGACTTCAAAACCGACGAAGGCCGGCATGTTGACGGATGGGTTGGCAGCGAGGACGCCGATGACGCCGCCCGCGACCATGCCGAGGAGCAGGAAGGAGCTCAGGTAATCGCGCGGCTCCATGAGCAGCCACATCGGCAGGACGGCTGCGATGAAGCAGTAGCCGAAGACGATGTAGCGCCACGTCGGCACATCGAAGTAGAGCGGGAAGTTCATGCCGACCGCGAACATCGCGATGACGAGCACGACGGCAACGATGAACTTCAGGACGCCGGACGGCTTGACCTTGCTGATGAAGATGCCGAAGCCCATGGCGACGACGATGTAGAGCATGGAAATCGTAGCGGCCTGTGCGCCCGGCGTGTTGAGCGTGCCGTTGGCGCCGAAGCCGTTGAACGTCTTCGCGATGATATCGGCAAAGGCTGCGATGACGAGCAGCGTGAAGAGCCAGCTGAACAGCAGGAACAGGCGGCGGCCCGTGCGGCCGACGTACTGCTCGATCAAGAGGCCCATCGACTTGCCTTCATTCTTGACCGATGCGTAGAGCGCCGTGAAATCCTGGACTGCGCCGAAGAACGCGCCGCCGATGAGGATCCAGAGGAAGGCCGGCAGCCAGCCGAACATCGCTGCGATGATCGGGCCAGTCACCGGGCCCGCGCCCGTGATGGACGAGAACTGATGTGCAAAGACTGTGAAGCGCGAGGCCGGAGAGTAATCCTGGCCATCGTTCTTGCGGACAGCCGGCGTCGGAGCCTTTGGGTCGATGCCCCAAGTCTTCGCGAGCCAGCGCCCATAGAATAAGTACGCACACGCGAACCAGACGAGTGCGATACCGACAAGCATTAATCCTGTCATATGAATCCCTCTTTCCTACCCAAATGAAGCATACAATAAATCCCGTTCGCAACGTTCGCGAACGGGACCCGTTTGTCTCCAGGCAAGATACACGCCATCGACAAGGTCATTCGCATCGTTGCGATAGACACTTAATGGATAGTTTGTATCTTAGCACTCGATTATATAGTTGTCAACTTGTAAAGGAAAGAAATAATTTTCAGAGTGTTTTCATTTTTGCGTGTTCCTTCTTCCAGACCCAGACGCAGCGGATGCCGGGGTGCATGTGCGGCAGCACGAAGCAACGGCTGCACGAGAGGCAGATGGACTTCTCGCCGCCAGAAAGCTCCTTCGTGACGAAATCCGGCTCGGCAATCAAAGCGCGGCCGAGCGAGACGCACGCGATGCCCGCCTCGATGACCGTCTCCATGTCCGCGAGCGAGCGCACGCCGCCGACGAGGCTCAGCGGCATGTCGGGCACCTCTTCGTGCAGGCGCTTGATCTGCGGCAGGTAGTAGAGCGTCGCCGTCTTCGGCTGATTGATGAAGTCAACGCCCGAGAACTCGACGAGCTCGACGCCGAGTGCCTTCGCGCGCTGCAGCAGCCAGACCATGTCGCGGTGATAGCCCTCGGCATCCTCCGCCTTCGTGTCGACATTGACCTTGAGCAGCACCGGGAAGTCCTCACCACAGGCCTCTTGGATGCCGCGGATGATCTCCTCCGTCATGCGGAAGCGGTTCTCGATGGTGCCGCCGTATGCGTCCTCGCGCTGGTTAAACGTCGGGTCGAGGAAGCGCGAGAGCAGGTACGAGTGGGCCGCATGGAGCTGGACGCCGTCGCAGCCAGATTGCTGCAGGCGCTTTGCCGCTTCAATGAAGCACTGCTCGATGTGGTGGATCTCCTCCACCGTCAGCGCGCGCGCATGGCGGCCCTTCTTGAGCGGGCGCGCGACGACGTCGACGAGGTCCTCGTTGTCGATGGCACGCGGGCCAGCGTGGTTGATCTGCGGGATGAAGCGCACATCGTGCGCATGGGCAATCGCGACAGCCTTACGGAACTGGTCCGTAAAGCAGTCCTCGTAGATGTTGACCTGTTCCGGATTGGCGCGGCCCAGCGGGTCTACGCAGCAGTGGCCCGTGATGATCGTGCCGATGCCGTTCTTCGCCAGTACCTCATACATGTTGTATTCGGCCGCCGTCATGTAGCCGTCTTCCCCGGCGAGGAAACTGTGCACAGCCGAGCGGATGATCCGGTTCTTCAGGGCAAGGTGCTGCAGCTGCAGCGGCGTTTCGATGATGCTCATGATAAATCTCCTATGAATCCAAGATAAAAGAAAAGGGCTGTCGTTTGTCAACAGCCTCTTGCTTGTTTGATTACTGGTCGACGCGGCAGATGTCCGCGCCGAGGCCGACGAGCTTCTCGACGAGATTGTCGTAGCCGCGGTCGATATGGTGGATGTAGCCGACCTGCGTCTCACCCTCCGCGACGAGGCCCGCGAGGACCATCGCTGCGCCGGCGCGCAGGTCCGTTGCCTTGACCTGGCAGCCGTAGAGCTTCTCCACGCCCTCGACGATCGAGGTGCGGCCGTCGATCTTGATCTTCGCGCCCATGCGCTTGAGCTCATCGACGTGCATGAAACGATTCTCGAAGACCGTCTCCGTGACGACGCCCGTGCCCTCCGAGATGGTCATCATCGCCATGAACTGGGCCTGCATGTCCGTCGGAAAGCCCGGATACGGCATCGTCTTGATGTCGACCGACTTCGTGCGGCGGTCGCACGTCACGCGGATGCCGTTGACATCCTCCTCGATCGTCACGCCGGCTTCCTTGAGCTTGGCAATGACCGGCTTGAGGTGCTCGCTGATTGCGTTCTCGATGTAGACATCGCCGCGCGTCATCGCAGCAGCCACCATGTAGGTACCCGCCTCGATGCGGTCCGGGATGATCGTGTAGTCGCGGCCCGTGAGCTTCGGCACGCCGTCGATTTTGATGACATTCGTGCCGGCGCCGCGGATCTTCGCGCCCATGACGTTGAGGTAATTCGCGAGGTCCACGATCTCCGGCTCCTGGGCCGGATTCTCGAGAACCGTCTGCCCCTCGGCCATGGAAGCCGCCATGATGATATTCTCCGTCGCGCCGACGCTCGGGAAGTCGAGGTAGATCTTCGCGCCCTTGAGGCCTTCCGGAGCAGCTGCCTCGATGAAGCCGTGGCCGACGCGGATCTCTGCGCCGAGAGCCTCGAAGCCCTTGAGGTGGAGGTCGATGGGACGCGTGCCGATGGCACAGCCGCCCGGCAGGGAAATCTTGGCCTGTCCGCAGCGAGCGAGCAGCGGTCCCATGATCAGGAAGGAGGCACGCATCTTGCGCACGAGATCGTACGGCGCCTCGCAGCTGCCGATGACCGTGCTGTCGACAAACAGCTGATGCGTCTCCTTGCGGAACTCTGCCTTGACGCCAAGTTCCTGCAGTACCTCCGTAATCGTATGCACATCTTCAAGCGCTGGCACTTCGTCGAGAATGCTCGGCGAATCCTGTCCGAGAAGAGTTGCCGCGATAATCGGCAGTACCGCATTCTTCGCCCCGCTGATCTTGACGCGGCCCTCCAGCCGGCGTCCGCCATGTATAACCAACTTTTCCATTTAAGTCCTTTTTCCTCCTATAGCAGCACAGCCATTTCGCCCGCTGTGCTTAAAGCATCATTTTCCAGTGTATCATCATATTCACCTGCTGACAATAGGGGGCGGTCACTTTCTCTCGACCTGCAGGGTGCTATGGATAACATTGTCGATGATATAGTTCGTCGTGAATTTCGTCTCACCTGCATTCTCGTTCTTCGGCTTGTTCAACGAGAACGAGAACTTGCGCTGCTGCGCGGCCTCGCGGGCCGCCTTGGCCGCCTCGCGTGCGGCCTTGCGCTGCTGCGCTGGCATCATCACCTGGGCCTGTGCGCCAGGCGCGATGATGATCTCGTTATTGCGGCCCGTGCGCTTGAGGCCCTGGAGCTTGTCCTTCGTCGTCGCCGTCTTGTCTTCCTGCGCGATGAGGTCGAGGCCCGTCTGCTGCAGGAGCTTGAGCTGCGCGATCGGCGCGACACCGCCGCCGCGGATGTCGAGCGTCAGCGGCCCCTCAGGTGCCGTCACGGGCACGCGGTACGGGATGAGCAGTGTCTCCTTGTCGCGGCGATACGGCTTGATTGTCGTCGTGAACTTGACGAGGTCGCCCGGCTTGACCGTCGCCTTGTCGGGCACAGCCGAGACGAGCGTCGCCGTCTTGCGGCCGTTCTCCATCTGCACATCGACCTGGACATCGACGATGTCCGACTCCTGTTCCGTATTCGAGCAGACGATGCTCATGGCCTGCATGAGCTCGCCGACCGCAATCTGGCCGACGTCGGCCGTGTTGTAGAACATGTTGCTGCGCTCGAACTTGCCGCCTTCTGCCGCATTCGTGCGGATGGTGAAGTGGACATTGGCCGTGCTGCCGGCCAGCGTGTCCGACGTCTTCGTCATCGCCGCATAGGCGATGCCGCCCGAGAGCTCCGGCAAGAAGTCCTCGTCGTAGGCGATGCGCGCACCGTAATCATCCGTGCGGCCGAGCGTCGTATCCTTGATGCGGACCTTGACCGGCACGACTGTCGGGAAGTCGCCGATCGTGCCCGCGATGCCCGTCTCGCGGTCCTGGCTGATGCGGCCGATGATGTTGCCGATATTCGCGATCTTCATGCCATTGCTCTGGCCGCTGATCGTGCCGACGACCGTCGCGTCCGTCATGAAGTAGTTGACGTTGCCGCGATGCAGGAACGGATGGCCGAAGCCGAGGATCTTCTTGCCGTCCACAGCCGTGACCGTGCCCGTCGCGCCGACGGCGAAATCGCCGTAGACGATGGCGACGCCGACGGCACTGCCCGGCTTGAGGCTCGCGTTGTAGAGCGTATTGCCCTCGCCTTCCGTGCGGACACCCATCGGCATGAAGGTCACATCACGACCGACCGGCACATTCTTCTGCAGGAAGTCGATGCCCGGCTGGCTGAAGCCCGAGAGGTACATGACGGCCTTGGGCTGCTTCGTCAGGGCTTTCTCATCCTTAGCCTGAGCCTTATCCTCAGTTGCTGCAGCCGTTTTCGCGGCCGCGGCGTCCTTGACCGGAGTGGACGCTTTGGCCGCCTCGTCAACTGCTGCCTTATCTTCAGCAGTCGCGGCATCCTCGGCAGGCGCATCCGCTGCCTCCTTGGCTTTGGCCGCATCCTTGGCGGCCGCTTTATCCGCCGCCTTGGCAGCAGCAGCCTCAGCCTTCTCCTTTTCAGCCTGTTCCTTCTCGTCTGCCTCTTGCTTGGCCTTCGTCTCCCTGGCCGTGTCCTCAGCCTCGTGGATGACGTCTATGATGCGGTTGAGGATGGCATTGCCGCTTGTCTCGGCCTTCTTGTTCTCCTCTTCCTTCTCCTTGGCCGCCTGCTTCTTGCGCTCCTCGACGACCTTGTGCATGTTGACCGTCTTGAGGCGCGTCTTGTTCTTCGTGTCCGGCATCGTCCAGAGCTTCATCATGTCCTCGATCGGCGTGATGAAGAACGTGTATGGCGTCATCTCCTTGATGCCGGCCGCCACGGCGCCGACGAGGCGGCCGTTGACGTAGACGGGGCTGCCGCTCATGCCCTGCAGGATGCCTCCCGTCTGCTCAATCACGGGGCCGCGTGCGCGTGCCATGATCATGCGGGACGACCCCTTGCCATTGTCCATATTGCCCACGATGTCCACATCGAAGCTGCGGATCTCGCCCGAGCTGTCCACTACGGTATAGGCCGTGCCCGTCATGCCACCCTTGACATCCCGGAACGGCAAAATCGGGTCCATCGCGTGGGCTGGCACAGCAGCCGTTGCGAAGCACATCGCAGCGATGCCCGTCGCGATGACCTTCTTCATGAATCTATGCAAACGTACTCACCTCGTAAACGCAAAATCAAGAATCAAATAAAATGGGAAAAATACTGTTAGTTTCCATTATAGCATACTCGTCCAGCCCTGTGCATTCCCGATTGCGAAATGTGGGCTGCTGCCAATGTCTCACTTCGCGACGAGGACCAGGGCGTCGCCGACGAGGCGCTCCTGGCCGTCCGACGGAGAGTTCTGGACCTCGCCGTTCACGACGAGATCGGACGAGCCGCCGCCGTCGAGGTTCAGCGCATCCTGCGCGCCGAACTTCACGAGCAGCCGCGCCCAGTCCGTCAGCGTCAGGCCGACGCTGTGCGACTGGCGGCCGTCGACGACAGCTAAGAGATAGCGGCCGTCCTTCGTGATGCCGACAGCGCTGCGCGGCGCGCGGCCAATGCGGATATCGGCCGGGAAGTCCTCCTCATCGACCGTCACATTGACGCGGCCGTTCGCGACGAGGCGCGGGCCGCAGCCGATAATGAAGTCCATCCCCTGCCAGCCGCCGCCGAGATTCTCCTCGATGGATACGGGGTCACCGACCTGCACGCCGGCGAGCTCATCGGCCACCGTGCCGTGCACCGAGAGGACGACGCCGTCCGCGGGGATCGGCGAATCGTTCTGGCGGATGTCTGTGACGCGGCCGCCGCGCACGACGTACTCGCGGCCGTACTCATTCGTGCCCGTCGAAGCGCCATAAGCGCGATTGTAGATGACGAGACTGTCCGCGCCGCGCTCGCAGTCGACACCGGCCACGCTGACACTGACGCCGCCCATCGTGACCGTGCCATCATACGAGATCTTGTCGAAGACGGGCGTGCCATCCTTGCGCAGGCCGAAGGCCGAACGCGTGTAGTACGTCGTGCCGACCGTCTGACCGTTCATCTGCGTGACGCCGAGGATGTCGCCGGCCGGTGCGAAGTACGAGGCATTGATGCCCGCGACGCCGCCCGCTCTCGCGACGATGCCGCTGACGGCCTCACGCCCCGGGATCCTGCCCTTGGCCAGGGCCGGCACGAGGCGGTAGCGCGCGGGGTCCGCCTCTAAAAGCCAGGCCGAGATCTTGCCGTAGTCGTCCCAATAGACATACGTGTGTTCCGTAAGGCCCGGCGCGATCTCCTGCACGTAGTCGCCGTCGATGGCCCCTGGCATGCCAGAGGCATTGCCCGAAGCAGGCTTGCCCAAAGAGGGCTTGCTGGTGGTCGTCTTACTCGAAACAGTCTTGTGCGAAGGCATGCTCACCGCCGTATCCGGCACGACATCGACGAAGAGCCGCGTCGGGTTCTTGAGCGTGCGGACCTGATACGTGAGTCCCGCCTTGAGCTTCATCGTCACGATGAGGTGCTTGCCCTTTTTATTGTAGGCAATCGACTCGATGCGGCTTCCCTTGGCCGGCACGGCCGCAAAGCCCTTGTACGAAGTGTCGGCGAGGTCAAGCGTCAGCGTGCGGCCGTCAGCCGATACGGCAGTCGTGTAGGCCGGCAAATCCGTGAATTCGTAGACCACGCGGTCGTGCTCGCTGCCGCTGTGGAAGCGCATCGAGGTCAGCCCCGCCGCCATCGCGAAGCTCTGCCCCAGAAACAGCGCCGCAGCCGCAAACACAGCCGCGCGCCGAAGAATCCTGTTCATCATAGTACCCCTTCCCATATAAAAAACCTTCCTCGCACGGCGCAGATGCGCAGATGCGGGGAAGGAAAGCATGGCTTATTTCCCGATCTTGAGGTTCATGGCCTTGCCGTCGAACTTCGAGAACGTGTCGAGCGCCTTGCCGCAGCCGAGTGCGACGCAGGAGAGCGGGTCATCCGCAAGTGCCGTCGGGATATCCGTCTCGCGGCGGATGAGCTCGTCGAGGCCGAAGAGCAGCGCGCCGCCGCCCGTCAGGATGATGCCGCGGTCCATGATGTCCGCCGAGAGCTCCGGCGGCGTCTCCTCGAGGACCTTCTTGACGCACTCGACGATGCGCGAGACAGAAGCGCCAATGGCCTCTGCCACCTGCTTCGTCGTGATCTGCACCGTCTTCGGCAGGCCCGTCAGGAGATCGCGGCCGCGGATGTCGAGCGTCTCATCGCGCGCCTCAGGATAGGCAGCGCCGACCTTGAACTTGATGTCCTCCGCCGTGCGCTCGCCGATCATGAGGTTGAACGCGCGCTTGACGTAGGCGATGATATCCGAGTCGAACTTGTCACCGGCGATACGCAACGACTCGCTGTTGACGATGCCGCCGAGGCTGATGACCGCGATGTCCGTCGTGCCGCCGCCGATGTCGACGATCATCGAGCCGCACGGTTCCACGATGTCGAGACCGGCACCGAGCGCCGCCGCGAGCGGCTCCTCGATGAGCTGCGTGTGGCGCGCACCGGCCTGCTCAGCCGCTTCCTGCACGGCGCGCTGCTCGACCATCGTGCAGCCCGACGGGATGCAGATCATGATGCGCGGGCGGAAGACGAAGCTGCGGCCGACGACCTTCTCGATGAAATGGCGCAGCATGCTCTCCGTGATGTCGTAGTCCGCGATGACGCCCTCGCGCAGCGGGCGGATGGCGACGATGTTGCCCGGCGTGCGGCCAATCATGCGGCGCGCCTCCTCGCCGATGGCCAGCACACGATTCGTATCCTTGTCCACCGCGACGACGGACGGCTCGCGCAGCACGATGCCCTTGCCCTTCACATAGACCAGCACGTTGGCTGTGCCAAGGTCGATGCCGATATCCATTGACATACCAAACATTTTATTGAAATCCCCTTCCAACCGATAAAAGAATGATATCATACCTTCTGAAAAGATTATGGCAGAACTGGCTGAAAAGCAGCGGGAAAACAGCCGCCGCGCCAGTCGATGCCCCTTTTCTATTGATATACTATATAATACTTCGCGCGCTTTTACAATGGGGGAAACAGGCGAAAAAGACAGAAATATGAGCATCTAAGGCAGGCGCAGCACTAATTTGCAAAATTTCATGTCATTTACGATAACTTATTTATCGTTTGCCTCTTCATGAGACGCATTGACAACGCTGAAACAGGATGATACGATAAATTTGACTTAGAAAATTTTTATAGGAGACTTATCCATGAAAAAAGCAATCGCCATCCTGCTCATCATCGTCGCGGCCTTCCTCGGCACGCTGCTCTACTTCCACGCGCACGACACGCGCACGGCCGACAGTCTCTCGGCCTATGCGCGCATCGAGTTCACGGGCCTGCGCGGCTCTGACGGCTCGGCGACGAGCGCCCACTTCACCGTCTGGGATACGCGCTACGACGGCGCCAAGGCCGACTCCAAGGTCACGCTCGTGACCGACTCCAAGGAGTGGCCGCTGATCGCCTCCGTCAAGCAAAAGGACGCTGGCTCCTTCCAGAAAGAGAACGAGATTTCCGTCTTCCTGCCGGCCGCCACGCTCGACGACATCAAGAAGGCCACGACCGTCCGCTTCCGCTACAGCTACAAGGACGGCCAGACGATCGACCTGCCGCTCAATGACGCCGACCTCGCCTACTGGAAGAGCCAGGTCGAGTAAGCCATCGGCTGCATACATGACATAAAAAGAGCATCCCCGCAGTGGGATGCTCTTTTTGCATGCAGTCAATAGCAATCAGCCTTTATAGACGCGCGGCACGCGCGGCGAGATCAGGCAGGTGACCTCGTAGTTGATGGTGTTGAGCCACTTGGCCGCCGTGTCGGCCGTGACCGTCTCATCGCCGAAAAGCACGGCCGTGTCGCCCTCCTTGACGTCCGGCAGATCCGTGACATCGACCATGACCTGGTCCATGCAGACGCGGCCCGCAATCGGCGCCTTGCGGCCGCCGAACGAGACGTAGCCGCCGTTGCCGTAGGCGCGGATGTAGCCGTCGGCATAGCCGATTGGCAGTGTCGCGATGCGGCTCTCTCGCGCGGCGATGAACTGGCGGCCATAGCCGATGCTCTCGCCCGGATGCAGGTTCTTCGTAAAGACGACCTTGGCGCAGACCTTCATGACCGGGCGGATGTCAATCGGATGCGTGACCTCGTCCGACGGCCACATGCCGTACTGGATGACGCCGGCGCGCACCATGTCGTAGTGGGCTTCCGGGATCTCGAGGATGGCCGCCGACTCCGCGATGTGGCGGATCTTCAGCGTCACGCCAGCCGCCTCGACCGCCCTCAACGCCTGCTCAAACTTCACGAGCTGCCCCTTCGTGTACGTCTTGTCCTTGCTGTCCGCCATCGCAAAGTGGGAGAACATGCCCTCGATATCAATGTTCGGCAGCTGCTTGACCGCCGCGGCCAGCGCGCCGATCTCCTCGGGGCGGATGCCGATGCGGCCCATGCCTGTCTCGACCTTGAGATGGACCTTCGCCGTCTTGTGCTGGCGCACCGCCTCGCGCGAGATGGCCTCCGCGAGCGGCAGCTCGCAGACGACCTGCGTGACATCGTAGTCGACGATATCGCGCGCCTCATCCGGCAGTACGAGACCTAAGAGCAGGATTGGCACCGTGAAGCCTGCCTCGCGCAGCTCGATAGCCTCGCCGAGCGTCGCCACTGCGAGGTACGAGGCCCCCGCCTCCACCGCGACGCGCGCGACAGCCAGAGCACCGTGGCCGTAGGCATCCGCCTTGACGACAGCGCAGAGCTTCGCCCCGCCGCGAATATTCTTCTTGATCTCCTCGTAATTATGTCTAAGGGCCGCAAGATCGATCTCCGCCCAAGCTGCACGATTTGGCATGAAATATCCCCTTTTCTCGTACCTAGTCAGATTCTCTTTTCAGTTTACTACACGCCATCGAAAAGTCAAGCGTGTTAGTGATTAGTAGTTTGCAGGAATACTGGTACTGTGTTATAATGAAGGCGAAAAGGAAGCAACGCCGTCATCTGTCTGGATACGGCACTGAAACAGCCCTTGTCAACATGGTGTGGTGACCATCTGACAAGGGCTGTTTTGTCATCCATGAGTGGTGAATCATGGTGACAGTTTAGGCATCGTCGCGACGAGAAATCTTAGCGTAAAGCCAGTTAGAAACAACACCGGCCAGAACGCTGACAAAAAAGGATAGCAACAAATCTGTCATGAAAACGGCACCTCCCCTCTGGTCGGTTTGCCATTTCACAGGCGCGACATTACTATTATAAGGGAAAGATGGAACTGTGACAACAAAAAAGGCCTCCGCCAAAGCGGAGGTCTTTCGTATTGCTTGTGGAGCTGCTAATCGAAGGATTAGAAGAAGAACTCAACGCGGCCGAAGAGCTTGGATGCATCTCTGTCGCCATCAACCGGAGCGAGGTCTTTACCCTTGAAGTACTTAGCCGTTGCAACAACGTTCTTGAAGAGCGTGTAGTTCGTGCCAACTTCCCAGCCCTTCTGGTTGTAGCCAACACCATCCGTCGTCGGCATGATGGACGTGTAGCCAGCGAGCTTACGGTAAGCAACATAGGCGCCCCAAGTGCCCTTGTTTGCAGCTTCAGCGCCCTTGTAGTTGTACTGTGCCTGCCAGGAGTTGTCGAAGTTGTCAGCTTCCGTGTTCTGAGCATATGCGCCCCAGAGCTTGCTGCTGCGGTCGAACTGATAGCCAGCCGTTACCGACCAGATGTTAGCATCGTCATCGCTCTTCTGGCCATAGTTGTACGTCGTACCGACCTTCTCTCCGTCAATAACACTATCTTTGCCAAGAGCGCCAAAAGCATCCGAATTCAGATGATAGTAGCCAGCACCAGCGAAGAACTTGCCCGTGCCATAATCGAGGTTGATACCCTGGATATTAGCCGTATCAGTGTGCAGAGACGTATCAAATACATCATTTGCATAGCTTACCAGCGGCTGATCATCAAGATCCAGACGTCCAGCAAACAGCGTCGTCTTCAGCTTGTTGCCGAACTTGACCTGTGCACCGGAGAACTCATCATCGAATACAAGACCCGTCTCGTTCGTGTAGAGCTCCATCTTACCGAGCTTGACCTGGAAGTTATCGTAGTCACCCTGAGCCCATACGCGCTTCAGTTTAACATTATCCTCGTGATCATCAGCAGCGTCTTTGTTCATCTGCGTAGCAGCATCGAGACGTGCATTGACATGCCAGTGATCGTTGACTTCAGCGCTCGGCTCGAGACGGAACAGCAGGTTATCCTTGTTCGTCTTGTCATCAAAATCATCCGAGTCATGACGCGTGCTCGTATACGTGTACTCAATCTTGCCGTTCCATTTTACCTTGTCAGCATTGCGCTCGAGGTTGCTTACGCGGACGCCGAGGTTGTTGAGCTCATCGGAGAACTCAGCAGCGAGTTTGTCAATCAGAGCCTTATCAGCAGCGGAGACGTCCGTCTTGGCCATAGCCTTAGCGATCATCTGAGCCATCTCATAACGCGTGATGTTCTGGTTGCCACGGAACGTCGTGTCGCCATAGCCTTCGATGACGCCATCAGCTGCGAGCTGGGATACAGCGTCATAAGCCCAGTGGTCAGCCGGGACATCGGAGAACGGGTTAGCAGCAGCAAACGTCGTGCTGGCAGCGCCGACAACGAGAGCCGTCGTCAGTGCGGATACGAGAGTCTTTTTCATAAAGAACTCCTCCTTCATAAAAATAGAAATGAACGTTGCGTCCAAATCTCCACCGGAGGATTCCTCATGAGTGTCCATGTTTCCTCAGTCTCATCCTTCAGTTTCCCTTTGAACATGATTATTATAGCACAAGAATTTTATGAATGTCAAATTACGAAAAATAGATGATAATCATTAGCAGTTAATCATAAAGCAAGCCTATATAAAGTCTTTAATCTTATGAAATCCATCAATGGCGTTTCTGCTGCCCCAACCACTTGCTCCAGCTCATCCGGAAGCCATCGGCATGCTGCTCTTGGACGTACTGATAGAACTTCGCGATCATGTCTGCTTTCTGATTGTAGTAAGCCGCCTTCCAGTCGCCGGCTTTCGGCGCAGCGACGCGGTAGGCGACGTAATTGTTGCCAATCAGGTACTGGCGCGAGAGAATGGTGCCGAGCGAAAGGTCTGGATTCTTCATCATGTCGTACATCGCCATATAGGCCGTCGTACGGCCCTGCCCTGCCTGGCAGTGGAAGTGCAGCCAAGCGTCTTTCGGCAGCTTGCGCGTGAAGCGGATGAACGCATCGATGTTCTCAGCCGACGGCCAGACATGGTCCGTCGCCGCGATGCGGAAGTAGCGCAGGCCGCGCGACTTGACGAGCTGTTCTTCCGTCATGACAGACTCCGCCTTGACCGTCACCGGATTCACGGGCGTCTTCTCCTTGCTGAGCTTGGCCATCGTGACTTCCTTGCCCCGGATTGCCTCGAGGCGCGTTTTCTCATCGCGCAGGGCATTTTTCTTGCTCTTACCGAGATTGCCCCAGTCGCGCTCGCCGTACCAGCTGACCGCCGTGCCGTTAATGAGGCCATGTGACTCCTGGCGCAGGTCAATGATGTAGATGGGCCCCTTCGCCTGCGCCTTGAGCACCGGCACCATCTTGTCGAACTCCTTCTCCGAGAACTCCGCACTGCCCGAGGCGTAGAGCGTCGCAAGCCCCTTGCGCGTCGGATTCATCTCAAAGCCCTTCCCCGCCTTCTTCGGGTCGGCATCCGTGCGGTAGGCAGAATTCGATGTGCGGAAATTGCGCGGCAGCTTGTCCTTGTCCTTTGAGTCAATGCGCCAGATGAAGCCCGCGTATTTCGCCGGGTCTTCCCTAGATAGCAGCGGATTCGCCGCCGCATCCTGCTTTTCCTGCACAGCGGCACCCTGAGCCGCCCACGTCACCTGCGGTGCAGCGCCGCCGAGCAAGGCCGCCAGCGCCAGAGATGCGACCATTTTCTTCGAAACACGCATCATTATCGCTCCCTTTGATAAAACACAAAACATGTGTCCTATTATAGACCCTTCCGCTGCAAAATGACACCCACAAAGCACAATTGACAAAGGCGAATTGTCAAGCTAAGTGCAACACCTTTGAGAAATAGACCTCATATGGTGTTTTGTAGCCAAGGCACTTCCTGGGGCGCAGGTTCAACTCATGGTACTTCCGTTGGATGTAATCCTCTGGCGTATCCGTGATGTCCTTGCCCTTCGGGAAGAACTCCCGCAGAAGCCCATTGGTATTCTCGTTGGTCCCGCGCTCCCATGGATGGTGCGGAGCAGGAAAGTAGAACGTCACACGCTTCAGCTCCTTTTTGAGCGGAGCATGTTTTGAGAATTCCTTTCCTCGGTCCGGCGTGACCGACAGGTGCGGTTGCCCAGAGAGCGCCTCACACATCACCTTGTTAACTGCAGCGGCGGTCTTGCTCATGGCTTTTCCACCAAGCAAGTACCGGCTTTTCCGGTCCACCAGCGTGACGAGGCATGCCTTTCCTTGCTTGCCCACCACAGTATCCGCTTCCCAGTGGCCACGGACGGAACGGTTCGCTGCACTGGCAGGACGCTCTTCGATGGGGTGCGATATGACGAACTTGCCACGATGTTCTTCGCTGCCTTTCTTGTGACGCCGTTTCCCGTGATGCCGTAGTTTCCGAAGTACGAACTTCGCTGAAGCCCCTGGCGGGTTCAGCAGTCCTGCGTGGATAGCGCGGTAGATCGTCGGAACGCTGACGAGATGGCAGCCATGCTCCAACTGGATCCGTCCGACAATCTCCTCTGGCGACCAGTGGTACTCCAGGATACAGATCTGGATGTAGGAATGCAGAGGTGCATGCTCAAGGCGCTTATGCGGATGACAGGCTTCCCTGCGTTGCTTGTAGAGTGCTTGTGCAGTCAATGGGCAATATGGCATGAGCTGGTCAACAGGAGCCGCATTGCGGCGAAGCTCACGCGAGATGGTCGACTTGCTGCGCTTCAGCAGATGGGCAATCTCCGTGATGGATTTGCCCTCAGCAAGAAAAAAGAGTATCTTTTCTCGCTCAAATGGTGTAAGATGTGTGTAGTGGCACATAGGCTCTCCTTTTGTTATAGGTAGTTCTTTTCAAACACCATTATAGCAAAGAAGTCTATGTGTCGTTTTAATTTGGTTGTCTAGGAGCTGTTGCACTTAGATTGTAAATCCATCGGGTAAATGCTTTGCAAAGTGCAAGGAGCTGGCTTCGGCGGTCGATGTCGAGATGTATCTGCGTACCCTCAACAAATACTCGGTTTGGCGCAATGATGTACTGGACTTTGAAGCGGCAAAGGAAGTTGCCGAGATCATCGTCATCTATGCGGATGAGCTTCGCCAGATGCGCGGCAGGCTCTTCGGCAACGAGGCTGCTGGTTCTGTGACGTATGGACGCGCACTGAGCCAGTGCGGTCAGGCATATGCTTTTCTCAAAGACACGCAGGCAGAAGAATCTTTTGTCGAGGCACTGGGCCATTTCGATAAGTCGTCCGCAGATTATTTCATCACGCTTTCTTATCTGCTCCATTACTATATTGAGCAGGGGGATGCAAAGAAATACGATGAATATGCTGCCATTTACTTTGGCGGAGAAAAAGATGCACATAAGCAGTTCGATTTCCTGATGAAAGCAGGTCAAGGTGATAAGCCGCGCTTCACGTTGAAGTTTGCGTTCTTTGTATTCCTCAAGGGCCTCTGCAAACTGCATCGCGACAGGATTAAAGGGAGCCTGCGTACCGACTTGCTTGAGATTGAGAAGACGTTCCGCCGGTATCATGTCGAAGACCAGATGAACGGGCATCCGTGGGAAATCCTTTACAAGTATCTGGCCATCCTCGCGCATCAGCAGAGGAAGGAAGATATCGCAAAGGCGTACATGGAAAAATCGGCTTCCATCATCAAGAATGGCGGCCCCATCATTGAGGCCATTGTTGCGAATGGGAAACGAGAGTTCATGCAGCTGACTGGCGATAAGGACGCTGCGTCTCAGGCAGAGCACGATATGGTGGAGAACTTCTGCAAGTCTGGCAGCGAACTCAGCGATGAAGAGATCGTGGAGCGACTCTGTTATATGTACGATTGATACTTGCATAGTGATGAGCAGCAGGCAGTCTGACGCTTGCTGCTCATTTTTGATTTGATTTGACAAAATCTTCATAGGATGGTATACTGCAAGAGTAGAAAACCTTTTTGACAGCCAAAAAGGCTGTAGGTTTTCCGATTTTTTACCGAACACCGCGAACCCTTGCGTGGCAAGGCTTTGAGCCGCTCGGCTCGGCGATATACCGAATAGAGCATATGGCGCGGACGGCTGAAAATCCGAAAAATCACGGAGGTTTTCCATTTTACTCATCTGGGGCCAGTAACCCCAAGGGCTCAGGGGCACA
>ENA-ORMX01000919-ORMX01000919.1-human-gut-metagenome-genome-assembly--contig:-NODE-919-length-21049-cov-61.387825_pt1 | contig 21049 bp, 18 predicted proteins | sample MGYA00242108_ERZ509007 | MGnify/ENA primary metagenome ERZ509007 (study PRJEB26280, sample SAMEA2338745) | human gut metagenome | biome: human gut; feature: human-associated habitat; material: faeces...
ATGTCAATCTGCATGGCTATATCATCGACTCACAGACGGGTAAGCTCACTGAAGTGAGATAGATGTATCCTTCCTGATTGACCAAGTTATTACTCCCCATGGTCATTCGGGAAGTTACCAGTTAATGAAAACATGCTTTTTTGCATATCCTTTAAATTATTTATCTTTATAGTGTCCTTCTGCTTTCACTATAAGTACTACAACTTCATTCCTATAGATATCATATATTATTCTATCATGAGCTGTTATATGACGAGAATAGGTAACAGAATTTCCACCGACAAGTGGCTCTGGATGCCCCGTACCAGTTTCAGGATGTTTCTCCAACTCAGGAAGAAGATCATACAATTTCTCAAATAAAGCAGGATTAGACTTTTTCCACTTTCTGATAACCTTCTCTGCTTTCTTAGAAAAATCTATCTGGTATTTCATAGAGATTCCATCCATTGCTGAGCATCTGCTGCACTCTGAAAATGAAGAGTCTCACCATTCTTATATTCTTGACGAGCTTCATCAATATCTTTTTGCAGTTTTACTGAAATTCTATTGTTTTTGGCATAGACATCATCCCCCTCCTTGCTATTGACAAGGAAAGTTTTAATTCTCTCAAGTATATTCATGTCGGAAACATTTAATACTTGACGAATTATATCCATCTGTGCTAATTGGATATTTTCTGAATTCATAATTATGATGTTTAAATGTTATAACAACTGCAAATGTACGATTAAAATCTGTAACCTCAAAGGTTTTTTGCTTTTTATTTACTACTTCCTTTCAAAACGATCAAATTTCTCACTTCTCTTTTCCGTATATTCCCCACATATTCAGCCTTCTATTAAGCCACAGGTTGGTCATCTATTATGCCCCCAAAAGGGAATAAGAAGTGAAAAGAATAGCAAAAATCTATAAAATATCTGTTTCTTTTGGTAGAGTCTTTAAATAGCCGTATCTTTGCACCATAAAAACAGCAACAAGATGGCAAAGATATTGATTATAGAAGACGATTTGGCATTTGGAACCATGATTCAGACATGGCTCAGAAAGAAAGGTTTCGAAGTAGAGAAAGCCACATCGGTTGGTGCTGCCTTGAGGTTGTTGCAGGAAGACAGCCAGCGCGATCTGATTCTCTCTGACCTCAGACTTCCCGACCACGACGGACTCACCACACTGAGATGGCTCCACAAGCAGGGCCTTCACATTCCCTTTATCGTCATGACAAGCTATGCAGAGGTGCAGAATGCTGTGCTCGCCATGAAATCGGGAGCCAATGACTATGTGGCTAAACCGTTTCATCCCGATATCCTGTTAGAGAAAATCAACGAGGCTATCAAGCAAGCCTCATCGGCACCTGTTCCGGCAAACTCTCCTGCCACACCGACTCAACAAGAAACCCCTCAGCAAACTACCACACAGCCCGACGAAGACGAGGCGCCCAAATACATAGAAGGCAAGAGTGAAGCCTCGCAACAGCTATATAGATATGTGTCACTCGTAGCACCTACCCCTATGTCGGTACTGATACTCGGAGCAAGCGGCACAGGCAAGGAATATGTGGCGCATCGCATACACGAATTGAGCAGCCGTGCCGACAAGCCCTTCTTCGCCATAGACTGTGGAGCCATACCAAGAGATGTAGCGGCATCCGAATTCTTCGGTCATGTGAAAGGCGCCTTTACTGGAGCCGAACAAGACAAGAAGGGAGCTTTCGAAGTAGCCAACGGAGGAACACTCTTCCTCGACGAGATGGGAAACCTGAGCTATGATGTGCAGGTGCAACTGCTTCGTGCCCTGCAGGAGAGAAAGATAAGACCCGTGGGAGGAACTAAGGAAATCGACATCGATATCCGACTGGTGTGCGCCACCAACGAAAACCTGGCACAGAGAGTGGCTGAGGGACAATTCCGCGAAGACCTCTTCCACCGCATCAACGAGTTCACCATCTATATGCCAGAACTGAAAGATCGCGGCACAGACCTCTTCCTCTTCGCCAACCTCTTCGTCAAGCATGCCAACAAGGAGTTGGGACGGCACGTGCTCGGGTTCGACGACAAGGCTTCAGAGATGATTGCCTCGTACAGCTGGCCCGGCAACCTGCGCGAACTCAACAACGTGATGAAGCGTGCCACCCTGCTGACCAAGGGAAACTATATCGGCAGAACTGAACTCCAGCAGAGCATGAGTCATCTGCAACAACCCACAGAGACCTTGACTTTGCGGGATGAGCAAACCGAGTTGCAACGCATAGAGGCTGCCCTGAAAACCGCCAATGGCAACAAGAGCAAGGCTGCCCAACTGTTGGGAGTGGACAGAAAAACCCTCTATAACAAAATCAAGAAATATAATCTGTAGACCTCTGCAACTTCCTATAACACATAGCAAGGACGGACTGTAAACCCAATGGGGTTCATAGTCCGTCCTTGCTGTATGATAGCTTTTCTATCATGTCCCGACATCCTGTGCCAATTCCCCATTCCCCAATAGAGTTCCACAACTTTTTGGGGAAATATTCCACACTCTTTCCACACTTTCCACACTTCCCCACTTTTTGGCACAACCATTCCAACCTCTGATTATCAAGAACTTAGCAAACTTTCTTCATTTTTGGCACGCTGATTGTGATATTAGATAGTGAACTCGCAAACGAACTGAATGTTCAACAAGAGTTTCAACAGAGAATAATAAACAAAAATAGAATATTAACAATTTAAAACATTACAATTATGAAGAAGTTATTTTTCGCAGTTATCGCAGCAGCATTCGTTTTCGTATCAGCAAACAACGTATTTGCAAGTAACAAAATGATCAGCACATCAGCTTACGAGCCAACTGATACAGTAGCTCCAGCCGACACTACAGAGACTACAACAGAGAAGCCTGCGGAAGCATCTTTGGTAATGTCACTCAGCGACATCGAGCCAACTGACACAGTAGCACCAGCCGAGACTCCAGCTCCAACAGAGACTCCAGCTGACACAACAAATACTCCAGCCGACTCAACAGCAGAACAGGCTCAGTAAACCGCTCCATCTTCAAAAAACAGTATACATGCAACTTTTAAAATGAAAATATCTTGCCTTGTCTTCCGAAGGCAAGATATTTTTTTGTATTTTTGCACCATGATAAAAAACAATATTCCTCTCAAAGTAGCCTTAGGATATGCTGCCGTAGCCGTGGTGATGGCCCTGGCAGTAGCGCTCGTATACAGCAACACGCAGTCTATCCTAAATATCGACAAGGCTTCACGTGACTATACCCACAAACGCAATATGGCCGACAGCCTGGTGTACAGCCTGCTCGACGTGAGCAACAACGAACGTTCCATCTATATGGAGACATCGGGAAACTGGGAGGAACTCAACCACTCCATCTCAGAAGCCAAGGTGCAGGCACTCAAACTCAAGGCGCTGGAAAAGGACTCCCTGCAGAAAGCACGCATGGACACCCTCGTCAGTTTGCTCAACTTGAAACAAGTCAACCTGAAGCAACTCCGGAGAGTATTGATAGCCAACAATCATGAGAGCTTTCTTCACGAAAAGGTGAGCAATCTGAGCAGCGGAAAAGACTCGGTAGTGGTGCACCCCAAGACTGCACAAACCCATGAGAACAAAAGGACAACCGTTGAGGTGGTGAAGACCCGAAAAGGCTTCTTCCGCCGACTCGCCGACGCCTTCAAGAAAGGCGCCACCGACACCATAGCCATACACAATGATGTCAACCAAACTACAACCGACTCGATTTCCACACCTGTCGACATCGCCGGAGAGGTGGCACAGGTGCTGTCGCAGATAGGACAGGAAGACAAACAGAACACACAGAAAAAGGAGAAAGCAGTAAACAAAGAGGTGAGCGACCTGCAGAAAGTGAATGCCCAGCTTGCCGAACGTACTTCCCACTTGCTCAACACCATCCGCCAAAGCGAGATGCAGTCCATGCAGCAGGCTTTAGGCAAAGCGCTGAATGCCCGCCGTTCACTCCTGTGGCAGATCACCCTTATGGCTTTGCTTGCCATGACCGCCGCCGTAGTCTTGCTGTGCTACATCTTCAAAGACACCAAGAAGGAACGCATCTATCGTGAGAACTTGGAAGAGGCCAACACCGAGATTCAGCGCATCATGAACCAACGCGAAAGACTCCTTCTTACCATCACCCACGACATCAAGGCTCCCGTGGCTTCCATTTCGGGCTTCATCGACCTGATGAGAGAACATGTGAGCGACGAGAAAGGCATGAACTATATCGACAACATAGCCAGCTCTGCCAGCCATCTGTCAAGATTGGTGGCCTCGCTCCTCGACTATCACAAATTGGAGAACGGACTGCTGGAACTCCATCCCTCCAGTTTCTCGCCAGCCTCGCTCATTCAGCAATGCACCGAAGGCATGAGGATGCAGGCAGAGAAGAAGAACCTGGTGTTAAGTTCCTCTTATCAGGATAAGGCTGCCAAGCTGCAAGGATTAGCAGCCGATGCCGCAATCACCTATCAGGCAGATGCTTTCCGCATCCGTCAGGTGTTAGACAACCTCATCAGCAACGCCATCAAGTACACCATGAAAGGAAAGGTTACTGTCACTGCCCTCGTCAAGCCAGCCCCATCGGCAGGCATCTGCCACCTTATTATAAAGGTAGAGGATACGGGCATGGGCATGACTTCTGAGGAATGTCGAAAAGTGTTCCAGGCTTTCACACGTCTCAAGGACGCACAGGGCATAGAAGGCACAGGCTTAGGACTGTCCATCACCCATGAACTCGTCACTCTCTTAGGCGGACAGATCAGTCTGCAATCAGAGAAAGGCATCGGCTCCACCTTTGCCATCACCCTTCCTATCAGGCAGAATCCTCCTTCCGTTCAGGAAGCCTCAACGGGCGAAGCTGCCGAAAAGCAGCCGGCAAGTATCAGCGCCGCGGGCACAGAACTGTCATCAGCGAACCAGCAGCCCCTTGCCAACCATAAGATTCTGATCCTCGACGACGACCGTCTGCAGTTGCAACTGCTCCAGGAGATGTTGCACCGCAAGGCCAATGACGACTGGCAGATATTTGCCTGTCAGCATGTTACCGAAGCTCTTACCATTCTGCACAACGAGCAGCCCGCCCTGATGCTGATGGATATAGAAATGCCAGAGATGAACGGAACGGAGATTATCCGCATGATCAATCACAGCCACATGAAGATGATTGCCATGACAGCCCACGACATCAGCATCAAGGAAGAACTGACGGAGGCTGGCTTCGACGACTGCCTGTTCAAGCCCTTCCGTCCTGAAGCCTTAGAGAGTTTGTTGGCTCCTGCTGCCCGAGAAGTTGCTACAGAAGAGCCTGCCGCTGAAGAAACAACTGCAGAAGAGCCTGCCGCCGATGTATCTGCCCGTGAAAGGCTGTCTTCACTTTTGATCTTTGCCGGAGGCGACAAGGAAGCGGAGATGGAGATCGTGAAAACCGTGACGGCAGAAATGGAAACTTACCGGGAATCGTTGAACAAGTATCTGCCTGCTGCCGAAAAGGGAAAAAAGGCACAGGAGAACAATACACAGGCGGTACAGGTGGAACTCAGCCAGGAGGACAAGCAGAATGTGGCAAGAATCGCCCACAAACTGCAACCCATAGCCCAGATGATGCAGGCGGAATGTCAACAGCAGCTGCAGGCTCTCTCGCCCGAGCACATCGGCGAACAGGAAGACAAAAAAATCCGAGCATACATCCAGGCCGTCTTCGACGACTTAGGAAATATGCTCGGAGAGTTGAGAAATATTCTTTCTGAGTAATCGTTCTTACAGTTCCACATTGTCTATGTGGAATTTCATGAGTCCGGCAGGCACCTTCACCATGACCTCATCGCCGGCTTTCTTGCCCAAGAGAGCCTGTGCGATGGGCGACTTGATAGAGATTTTTCCACTATGAAGGTCTGCCTCGTGAGGATTCACTATGGTGTAGGTCATGCTGCACTTATTAGCCACATTAGTAATCTTCACCTTGCTCAACAGTCCCACCTTGTCGCTTTGCAGTCGCGACTTGTCTATTACGCGGGCATTCTCCAGAATCTTCTGCTTGAAACTGATTCTGCTCAACAGCTTGCCCTGCTCTCGCTTGGCAGCATGATACTCAAAGTTCTCGCTGAGGTCGCCCTTGTCGCGTGCCTCGGCTATGGCGTCACGCACAGCAGGCAGTTCCACCTTTACCATGTGTTGAAGTTCAGCCACGAGCTCATCGTAGCCTTCCTGAGACATATATTCCATAATGCTTTTTTTTCGTTTTGTTTTATTCTTCGGCGTGCAAAGGTACGGAGAAATCATGAAAAAGCCAAGACTTTGCCCGAGTTTTACGCAAAAAGAAAGCCGTGCATAAATATTCACAGCATACTGCACTTAACTACGAAAAAATTTTTTCTCAGTTAGGAAAAATTATTTCCCCAGTTGGGCAGATTCATTTTCCCAACTGAGAAGCCGTTTTTCGGCAATTCTTGTATGAATATACTTGCGCTGTAAGAACACGTCATTGCCCCGGATGATTTTGCAAGACAAGGGGAAGCATCACGCTCCCCAAACCTCCTCGGCGATTTCTCGCACAAGATCCAACTTGGCCCACTGCTCTGCCTCTGTCAGTTTGTTGCCTATCTCGCAAGAAGCAAAACCACACTGAGGACTCAGGCTGAGACGCTGGAGAGGAAGATACTTCGCCGCCTCATGAATGCGGGCTATGACTGTGGCCTTGTCCTCGAGCACAGGCGACTTGCTGGTTATCAGACCAAGAACCACCTTCTTGCCTTCAGCCACATACCGCAGAGGCTTGAAGCCACCCGAACGCTCATCGTCGTATTCAAGATAGAAGGTGTCGGCATCCTCGCGGGCAAAGAGATAAGGAGCCACAGCATCGTAGGCGCCCTTCGTGGCATAGCATGAATGATAGTTGCCACGGCACACGTGCGTGTTGACGGTCAGCCCCTCGGGCTTTCCCTCTATGGAGAAGTTGTTGACCTTCAGATATTGCAGGGCCTCGTGTTCCAGGGTAAAGCCCGTACCTGCCATCGACTTCCAGAAATCGTCATCTACAATCATGCCCCAGGTACAGTCGTCCAACTGTACAGTTCGACAGCCTGCTGCATAGATCTCGTGGAAGAATGTGCGATAGGCCTTGGCAATGTCTTCTATCAGCTCTGTGGTGTTGGGATAAAACTGACGGGTGTTCTCGGCATTCTTTCCTCGGAACAGCTCTGCCAGAAACTGTGCCGGTGCCGGTACGGTCTGCTTGGCCTCTACGCCCTCCTCCTCAAACTGCTTCACAAACAAGAAATCTTTGATGAAGGGATGGTTCTCGCCTGTTATCTTTCCTGTAAGACGGAGGGAGCCTTTCGTGGTTTCCTCGCCATGAAACTGATAACCATGATCCAACTCTATGTGCTCTACGCCGCCAAATCCCCACATAAAGTCGAGATGCCAATAGCTGCGACGAAACTCGCCATCTGTAATATAGCGCAATCCGTGCGCCTTCTGCTGTCTGACCACTTCTGTGATAAGCCGGTCTTCAATGTGACGAAGTTCTACTGCCGAAATCTGTCCCTCGGCAAACTTTACTCTGGCTTCCTTCAACTCTGCTGGGCGCAAATAGCTGCCCACTGCCTCAAAATGTTGATTTCTCACGTTGCTCATGTTTTTATTTCCCTTTCTTTAATATTATGTGTAATGATGACTGTCTGCATCCTGCCCCACTGACGGCAGAAATGCTTCTTTTTCGGCTGCAAAGGTAGAAAGAAGAATTTTATCCGCCAAATATTCTTCATAATTCAGAAAAATATGCTAACTTTGCAGTTAGAATAATCGATACACAGAATATTATTCTGTAAAAAATGCACATTTAAAGAAGAATAGATTATGGCAACAGAAGAAAAACTCGACGACATAGACATCAAGATACTGAAGTTGCTGCAACAGAACTCCCGGCTCACCGTCAAGGAACTTGCAGCAAGAGTACACCTTTCGCCCTCGCCTACCTTTGAACGTCAGAAACGACTGGAACGGGAAGGATACATACAGCGATATGGAGCCATCGTCGACCATCACAAGATGGGGCACAACGTCATCGTGCTATGCAATATCCGACTGAAGCAGCACACTCACGACCTGATACAGCAATTCATGGACACCGTGCAGAACATAGACCAGATAACGGAATGCTACAACACCACGGGCGACTATGATTTTCAGATCAAAGTGTATGCACACGACATGAAAGACTATCAGGACTTCATGCTCAACACCCTCGGCAACATTGACTGCATAGGCAGTCTTCACAGTATCATCGTCATTGGCGAAATAAAAGACTCGCATTACATCCCGGCAAGCAGATTGTTGGCGAAGACACTCCTCCTTCTGTGCATCATGCTCTCTTCGCTGTTCTGTATGCCCTTGAAAGCACAGAACCCAGGCGAGACTGTCACAGAGCAAAGCATCCGCAAAAAGGGAGAAAAACATTACTTTTATGCCGTGCCCATTCCCGACAACATCTTCAGCATGATGAAGGGAAAAACATACAAGAAGAATTGTACTGTGCCAAGAAGCGAGCTGCGCTATCTGCGCTGCCTGCACACCGACAAGGAAGGCAGGAGCATCGTGGGAGAAATGGTGGTCAACAAAGCCATAGCTAACGATGTGCTCGACATTCTGTACAAACTCTACCGGGCAAAATATCCGATAGAACGAATGCGGCTCATCGACTATTGGAACGCAGACGACGAACGGGCCATGAGAGCCAACAACTCATCGTGCTTTAACTTCAGGTTTATCTCGCATACCCACACCGTATCAAAGCACGGCAGAGGAATGGCTGTAGACATCAACACCCTCTACAACCCCTACCACAAACGACTGAGAAATGGCAAAGAAGTAATAGAACCAGCCACAGCCCGTCCTTATCTCGACCGCAGTAAGAAACACGCATACATGATTCAAAGGGGCGACTTGTGCTACCGACTCTTCAAGGAAAAAGGATTCAGATGGGGTGGCGACTGGAAGCACAGCAAAGACTATCAGCACTTCGAGAAATGACAAAAATTTACCCACGTACTCTGAATCAGAAATTCAACAGCACGTGGGTAAAAGCTTCAAACAAGATGCTTAGCTGTACCAAATAGAATTATATTCTCTACGATCATCTTCTTCGTTGTAGATGTTCTCATACTCCAGGTTCTTTGCCTCGAATGCTTCTAATGACTTTTTCATAATCCACCCTCCTATATGTTAAAGTTAATAATCTGCTTTGTGATTGCAAATATAGGAAAAAAAACAGAGTCACCTTGTCAATAATTCAGAAAAGTTGTGTATTTTTTTGCAGCATTGTAAAATGTATGAACATTCTCATTATAAAACCACAGCATGAAACTATCAAATACTTTCAACCGACTAAGATGGCGACACTGGTTGCTCCTGTCGTTGCTCGTCCTCGTTCTCGTCATTAAGTGGAGCCCATACTTAGGCTACATTTACACCTTATATATATACAGCACCATCGGGAGAATACTATCTTCCTTTTCGGGCATCTTCCCGTTTGCCATAGGCGACATCTTCATCGCCCTCAGCATCGCATGGGTCATTCTTTATCCTCTCTACGAGATTGTCCTTCGCAAACGACTTGCCCGCCGTTACGCCTTCCTGGCAGCTAAAGGGAACAGTTATCCCAAGACAAAGACGGTGTGGGGAAGAGTGGCAGAATATCTGCTGTGGATATACGTATGGTTCTACATGGCTTGGGGACTCAACTACTCGCAGCCCAACATCTATCAGCGCACAGGCATGAAACCAGCAGAAGTAGATAAGGACAAGCTACGCGAGTTTGCCTATCGCTACGCTGACAGCCTCAACTTATTGAGTGAAGAACAAAGAATGAAGAGTGAAGAAACAGCGTTCAACGGCCAAAGGGAAAGTCAATTCAATGGTTTTGCGGATGATGGATTGAAGAATCGGGTGCGGGATGCAGTTCTGAAAGGATACAACCAAATAGGACACAAGGAAGGCATCAACACTTCCTTCAACCCTCATCCCCATGTCAAGACCATGGTGTTCACTCCCCTCAGCTCGATGGCGGGCGTCACGGGCAGCATGGCTCCTTTCTTCTGCGAGTTTACGCTGAATGGCGACATTCGCCCTCACGACTATCCCGCCATCTATGCACACGAATATGCTCATTTCTTAGGAATAGCCAATGAGGGCGAAGCCAACTTCTACAGCTATATTGTCTGCACATCGTCAACAGACAAGGCTGTGAAGTTCAGCGGATATTACCACATCTTCTTCCATGTGCTCAACAATGTCTTCGATATCTTAGGCGAAAAGGAGGGAGAGAAATTCCTGAAACACATCCGTCCCGAGATCATCCGTCTGGCAAAGGACGACCGCCACTACTGGCTCAGCAAGCGAAGCAAGGTGCTTGATGCCGCACAAGACTTCATCTTCGACCTTTACCTCAAGGGCAACAACGTCTCGGAAGGCAGGAAAAGCTATTCGGGTGTTGTCGCCCTGATACTGGCATGGGAAGAAAAACAGAAAAGTTAGGGGAAGCCAGAGAAGTTAGAGAGACAAAATGCCCACGAATGACTATTTTTTGTTACTTTTGCACCACACTTCATGAGTGACGACAAAAAATCAAGACTGACTATAGAAGTATGATAGACCGCTGTTATATAGAAATAACCAACACGTGCAACCTGAACTGCCACTTCTGTCCGAAGCACAACAGAGCGAAGAGACAGCTCACGGCAGAAGAGTTCGACTTGCTCACCAGTAAGTTGAAAGGCAAGGTGTGTTTCCTCTACTTCCATCTCATGGGAGAGCCCCTGCTCCACCCTCTGCTGCCACAATTCATCACTCTGGCAAGAGAGCGTGGATTCAAAACCGTGCTTACCTCCAATGGCACCCTCCTGCATCGGGCCATGGAACTCTTAGACACGTTGCCTCATAAGATTCAGCTCTCTGTTCACTCGCACGAGAGCAATGCACGCGGCAAGCTGTCCGACTATATGGATGAGGTGATGCGCTTCTCCACTCAGGCAGCAGCCAAAGGCACCTGTATGGTGTTGCGCCTATGGAACCAGGGAGGCATGGACCAAGAGAACGAAGAGGTGATGAGCCTCATCGAGAAGTACGTGCCCAAGCCTTGGAAAGAGCGTCCCGACGGATTCCGTCTCTGCGACAATCTCTACTTGGAGTTTGACAGAAAGTTCGAGTGGCCCAACTTCGACAACAAAGAAGAAGGACAGGGAACAGACAACAGCGAGGAAGACAAGAGTAACGTCAAGGGAAGAGAGGTGTTCTGCAAGGCACTTATCAAGCAGATAGGTGTGCTGGCAGACGGAAGCCTCGTGCCCTGCTGCCTCGATCATAACGGCGATGTCGTGCTGGGCAACCTCTTCCATCAGTCGCTCGAAGATATTCTCTCCTCGCCAAGGGCTACGGCATTGATAGAGGGTTTCAAACATCATCATGCCTCGGAAGCACTTTGCCGCGACTGCGAATCGGCACTGGCACGAAACAGCTTCCGAGGTAAAGCAAGAAAACAGATATAAGACAAGAAACAGACATGAAAGAAGTATTAATCGTAAGCATAGGCAGCTTCTTTGGAGGCGGCCTGAGATATTGGATTTCCAAGATGGTGCAGTCGTGCAGCCTCACAGCTTTCCCCTTCGGCACCATGACAGTAAACGTGTTGGGCTGCTTCATCATCGGATTTCTCTCCGGCATTTCGTGGAATGGCGGCGGATGGATGAATCCCTCCACCAAGTTGCTGCTCACCACAGGCTTCAGCGGTGGCTTCACCACCTTCTCCACCTTCATGAACGAAGGTTCATCGCTGATGAAGGATGAGCAATATCTCTACATGATGCTCTATCTCTTCGGCAGCCTCATCCTTGGCCTCATCGCCGTGATGGCTGGACATCAGTTGGCAAAGTTTTTCTGAAAAAACGATTCTCTGCTTAATTTTTCCCCTACATTTGTCTTATAACTCAGCACCCCTATTGAAAACTTTGAATAGAAAAGGCTCGAAATATGAAAGCGGCTTCGTAAGCAGTTGAAGCCTATTGCATTATTCTGATAGAAACTATAAAAAAATAGTTGACCACTTTAAACTTTATTAATAATACACGTTGACTCACATTAACGTAACAACTCATGACAATATGGGTGAACTGAGTAGTTACAACTATTATAGTCGATGTAGCGAATGGTGACGATGAAAGAATGGTGAATGCGCTTGCACTTATCATCGTGGCAGATAGCCCCCTTGTCGTTTTTTATTCATTTTATCCATCGTACTGAATAAAATCAGCACTTTTTTATTCAATACAATGGATAGAATGAATATTTTTTTGTATCTTTGTCTCGGTTTAATCAATTCATCTGAAGAGAAATGAGAACAATTATCAGTAACCAGAAAAAGGAACGGGATATTCTGCTTTCCCGTCCTTACCTTACACGTCATACCAAATATGATGAGGATGAACTGTTGGCAAGCAAGCAAATCAAGTTGATAACGGGTCCCAGAAGAACTGGCAAATCGACAGAGGCTTTGCTGATGCTGAAAGGCAGGAACTTTGCCTATCTGAATTTTGATGACGGCAAACTCCTGAGTGCATGGGACGATGACTTGGTTTGGGAAACGCTACGTGCCGTTTATCCCGACTTCGAGTATCTTCTGCTCGATGAGGTTCAAAATCTGGATGGTTGGGATTTGTGGGTCTCCAAGCTTTACCGCATGGGAATCAACATGATTATTACGGGAAGCAACGCCAAATTGCTGAGTAGCGAAATGGCAACATTGCTCACAGGCAGATATATCCAAATAGAGATGCTGCCTTTCAGTCTTTCTGAATTCTTTATCTGGAACCACAGAAATCTTTCGGAAGTATCAGAGATGAAAGACAGCGCATCAGACCTCTCGCTTATTGCAGACTATCTGCACCATGGTGGCTATCCAGAGACTGTAGCAGCAAGAAGCCTGACCCAAAACTATCTCTCCACACTCTTTGATTCCATCATTTGGAAAGACATTGCCAAGCGCCATAAAGTACGCAATGTGGAGGATTTGAACAACCTGGCCATGTATCTGGTTTCTAACTTCTGCAATCCATTCAGTGCCAACGAACTGGCAGAAACGCTGGGATTTTCAAGCGTAGCAACCACCAAGAAGTTTATGGGATATTTAAGTGAGCCCTATCTCTTGTATTATCTGCCACGTTACAACAACAAGTTGAAAGTAATGAAGAAAGCTCCACAAAAAGTATATGTGGTTGACAATGGTTTTGTAGAAGCCAAGGCTTTTAGTGTGAGTGAGAACTTAGGCAGGTTATTGGAGAATCAGGTTTTTATAGAGTTGATTCGTAGGGGGTATCATGCAGAAACATCACTTTTCTATTATCGCTCCCGTAATGACAAGGAGACTGATTTTGTTACAAGGCAGGGTGCTCATGTAGAAAGTCTTATACAAGTATGTTATGACCTCTCATCCGAACGAACGCTCAAGCGGGAAGTAGATAGCATCATTGAATGTGCGGGGGAACTCAAATGCTCCAATCTGATCATTGTCACGATGAATGAGGAAAGAATAATTGAGAAAAATGGTTATAAGGTCAAGATTTTGCCTATATATAAGTTTTAATGAGCTGCAACACTGTGGATACCGATTTGCTAACAAGGATTTTCTACCGATATGTTCTTAGTTCTTCTATCGGATAGCCACGCTTTTTTCTCCTAAAACACTTGCGAAACTTGAATCTTATAATATTTAAATAGGAGAAAAATTGGGCAAAGAAGCCCTTTTCTCCTCAAAAAACTATATATTTGCAAACAATTAAAACAATATCGCAAATGATATGAGAACAGAGGAGTCAGCATCCCGAGAAGCAGTTCCTGGTAACACCCATCGGTTGCGGCATTGCCAGCTTTGACCCAGAGGGCATCGCCCCACTGTTCAAGGAGGCAAAGGTGATAAAAAACATCACCTCCCCGAGAGTTTCTGGGAGGTGATGGAGTAAATGTCAAAAAGTACATATCGATGTAGCGAATGTTTCGCAAGTTGAGTCAATTATTTCACGTACTTCTTTCCATCCTTGATATAGATGCCGCTTTCTGGCTCCTGACTCAACTTGCGACCTTGCAAGTCGTAGATGCCATGCAGAATATGTTCCTCTGCGGTATTCACATTCTCTATGCCAGTAGCATAACCTTCACCTATCACATAAATAGGCATAGTCTTAGCGTCGGAAGACAAAGGTTCATCTGCACCTCCGAAAGGATTCTCGCGTATAGTTACATTCATGTACCAACTTTGTGGCGCAGGCACATCATCGTCAGTTCGCAAGACCAGTCCACCATCTTTTATGATGTAATTGATAGCATCCTCCGAGTTAGACGCAAGGTTTTTATTGGCTTGATAAACACCATTAAAAACATATTTTCTTGTCATACTCATACAATCGATAAATTTTTCCTTCGATGCAGAAAGCGTGACATCTGCCAACTCGATGGTCTTTTCTCCATCACTCTCACACATAATCAAGCTTGGATAGTTTGCTTTAGTGGAACCAGACTTCAACTTCTTTACGTTCAGTCGTGTAACAGTCTTATTGACCACTTCGATGTCCACTGGGGTTGCCACGTTTAAGCCATTGTTTGTCAACTGTTCAAGACTCATCCTAAATGGCACATAGAGTGATTGCCACTTGTAGGCATCGAATGTACGAATGTACTTGAAGTCAGCCACCTCTATATCTACTGGGCTATTATAAGCCTCGCCATCTGTGAGCGTCACTGCCTTGGCAGTGTACTTACCATCAGCGTAGGTCAGTTTCAGGTTGTTGCCAAGAATGCCACAGAAGTGCTGAATGTATTTTATGTTCTCATTGTTTGCATTGCAGTTGATACATACATCCCCATAGAGTCCATTGGCATCTGGGTGTCCAGCCATCTCAAATACGTGTGGAACAGCTCCATCCTCACCGAAAATGCTATTATCATTGGTATAAACATCAGTTATCTTGTCACATTCCTTACCATGATATACAGTATTGTCACCAGTAGATTTCAACACAGGATAAGCATCACCATTCTCACCAAGTTTCTGATACCAAGCCAAATCGCCAGAAGTTTTATTGTCATTTAACGCCAATGCCACCTCGCCACTCTTTATCTGCTGTTTGGTGAATGCCTTGACCACGTTCGCTTCTTCCTTTCCGTCTTCGAAAGTCAGACTTCCTGTACCAACTATTTTGATGTTCTCAGATGAGTTGTTCAGCAAAGCCTCCTTGTTGTAAGCTACAATGCCCTTTGCGGTTAGTGTACCACCTACATAACCTATAATGATTCCTGAAGAGCCATTTGTATTCGTCACATCTCCATAACTGAACACATTCTGGATACTGCTGTTTTTCAATGTACTTCCTGCTATGCCACCGGCATGCCAACCTGTACTTGTAATCTTGCCATAGTTGGCGCAATCTTCGATACATGTTCCATAAGCATAACCTATGATTCCACCAATATATTGATTTCTACCGTTTTCAACGGTTCCGTAATTGGTACAGCGCTTGATGTTTCTCTCAAAGCTATCACCTGCAATTCCGCCAACACTTCCTGTACCCTTCACGCTGGAGCGATTCTCGCAGTTTTCGAGATTTATTTTGGCTATTCCAACGATACCGCCAGTATCTTCTTGTCCTATAACAGTACAATTGTTTGTGGTTTTAATGCCCTTTATATGTGCTGGAGAATCTCCGTATGCTTTTCCTGCCAAGATACCAGTGTAATCTGTCTTCGTGTTTGTTGTGCTCACATTCTCCACCTTGGCATAGTCAAAGATAAGGTCTTGGATAGTCGCACCGTCAGTAAAGCCGAAAAGCCCCACATAGTTTTGTGCTGTCTTGATGTAGAGATTGGAGATGGTATGTGCCTGACCGTCCATATTTCCCTTCCACCGATTATTGTCATTGCCTATTGGAAGCCAACTCAAGAGTTCCTTGCCGTCTTCAGCCGCATGGCAATAGTTCTTGAGGTCGATATCCGCAGTCAGCTTGGCTGATGCCGAAGGGTGAGTAGTTCCAGCTGTTTCGCCATCGTCCACGATAGTTCCGTTCACATAGTCGCGGAACCAAGCCAAGTGGCAAGGTTTGGATATCAGGTACACCCCACTTTCCTGTGAAGGCTTTACAGCCACATAATGCTGGCACTGATTGCAATAGCCATCTTCATCGTTTTTATGTCCAAGGGCAGGCTTCTCTGCGATTGTTACATCAGTCAATTCTTCTGTCAATTGGCTGTCGGAATATGTCCTAAGGCAGTCCTGACATTGCCAATATTCCTTGGTTGCCGCCTCTGTACAAGTAGCGTTTGTTGCAACGTGGTGATTTATTGTCTGTCCGTGTTGATACTTGATTGCGGAACTGGTAGTATTGTTGGTGAAACTACCTGAGATTATCTCGTACGTCATACAATTTACAAGTGAATTATCTGAATAAACTGTATGTTCCGAACCAATGACGGGATAACTGTCTCCATCATTAGCCAGATTTTGTCCCCATTTCGCTTCGCTCGAAGCGTTTTGCTGGAGCAGATAGGCAACAACACCGCTTTTCAGTTGGGTTTCTGTAAATCCTGTTGCGTTATCTTCTGAGAGATTGTCGCTTCCGAAGGCTTTTACAGTTTGCTCTTGGCTGTTTACGGTCAGCTTTGCGCCACTATAGTATGCCACCATGCCTTCAGTGACCCCTTTGCTGGAATAACCGCATACCATGCCTCCACGTTTAGTATTATTTGTAGCTGACACATTGCCATAGCAGAACACGTTCTGCATCTTGCCTTTGGATACATAACCTGCCATGCCGCCGACATTATTGGTTCCTTCTATATTTCCATAGTTGGCGCAGTCTTGGATCGTTCCGCTACTGTAATAGCCAACCAAGCCACCGACAGTATTACTTGTTGCCGTTACATTTCCATAGTTGGCACAGGCGGTCATAGAATTACCAGTTCTACTGTAGTAGCCAAAAAGACCGCCAACATCTTCTTTTCCTTGTACCGTGGCGTAGTTCACGCAGTTGCTTGCGTTGCCATCAAGTGAACCTGCAATACCGCCAGTGTAATTACCTCCTTTTATCTGGCAAGTATTTGATATTTTGATATTTTGAAGGGTGCTTCGCCAAAATGCATTACCAACCAAAACTCCTGCGTAACTGTTCGTATTTGTCACATTCGCATACTCAAAGGTTAGGTTCTTGATTGTACCTTCATAGGTATAACCGAAAAGTCCCATATATTTTTGTTCTGCATTGATATAAAGGTTGGTGATGGTCTTCCCATTTCCGTCGAAAGTGCCTTGGTATGGTTTATTAGAATTTCCAATAGGCACCCAACTCTGTTCGTCTATCTTTTTAGAGGCATCAGCCGCATGACAGAAGTTCTTTAGGTCTATGACCTCAACATTATCTGCAATCTTAGCGCAGATTTTTTTATTTCCGCCATTCACCTGATCGCGGAACCACGCCAACTCCTCAGCTTTGGTGATGATGTAAGGATTGCCTACTTTGCCATCACCTTTGGAAGGCTGCGTTTGTGCCCATGCCCCCCCCATAAGGCATGAGGATAGCCATCACGAGCAGCAGCATCGTGAATAGCCTGTTTCTTTGTTTTTTGTTATTCATATCTGTAAATTATTATTATTATTATACTTTCTTACATATTTTCTCTCATTGCCATCAGATATACTGTCATTCCCAGGATGATGACGAAAGTCAGTCCGAGAAACAGATAGATATAGAATCTTTCTCTCTTGATGAAATCACAGAAGCTGTAGCGAGCCTTGTAGTTTTCATCAAGATATATCCTGTAGTCTTGAACCATGGCATAGCTCATGACTATGGCGAACAACAGAAGAAACAATGCCACAATGAAAATAGCCTGTTCCTCTTTCGTGAGAGTCTCTATCATATTTCCCATGGCGCAAAAATAGTGTTTTTCTTCGGAAAAAGGTGTCCACTTCCCCCACTTAGGTGTCTACTTCCTACAAAATAGGTGTCTACTTGGTGGGGGAAGTAGACACCTAAGGCGTGATCTTATTGTATTTTCGCTCTCCAGACAGTTGGGGAGCAACCTTCTTTCTCTTTGAATATGCGATAGAGATAGGAGCGTGAAGAGAAGCCACATTCGGCAGATGAGCCAGAATTTTACACATTTAATCCTGACAAATCCATCTTATAGGTTATATTCTGAACAGAATCTTTTTCCAGAAACATCAGCATGTAAATCGGAACATAAGTCACCTTTCCTTTTGTCTCTACATTTCCATTACAAAGTACCAAACCATGAGGAATTTTGTATTCTGTTGATGCCATTACATTCGAAAGCGCATTATGACGGTCATAATCCTTACCAGACTTCACCTCTATTGGCAAAACCTGTCCTTTGTACTCCACCACAAAATCCAACTCTCCCAAGCGCTTATTGTTAAAGTAATAGAGGTCAAAGCCATGAGCTTTCAACTCCTGAGCAACCACATTCTCATAGATGGCGCCAAAATTGATAAACTGTTCATCGTTTAAAAGACGCAACTGAATGCCATCAGCAAACTGACTGATCAGCAACCCCACATCATTTTGGAATAATTTGAAAAGGTTTCTTGTCTTAGCCAGCAACAATGGTAATTTAGGTTCCTCTACATTGTAAGTAGGAAGAGCCACACCAGCATCCCGAAGCCAAAGAAAGCTATTTTCATAATTAGCCAATCTAGCTTGCTGATTCAAACTTTTAAGAATAAAACGCTTGTTTTTAGCATTCAATTCAGAAGGAATCAATTGGAATATTTCCTGGATATACAACTTTTGATTGTTGTCATCCATCTTATATTTCATGATATCACGCTGATACTCCAAAAGAATACTCTTCTGTACATCAATCACACGCTGTAAATTATTGCTATCCAAATAGGTCTGAACAGCTTGCGGCATTCCTCCTATTATCAAATACAAGCGAAAAGCTCTCATCAATTCATGATGTACAAAATCATCTACAGGCGTCTTTTCTTCCCAGTTTTTACGGATAACATCCAAAACATCTGCAGATAAACCTATAGCAGAATAGAACTCCTGCAAATCAAGTGGAAACATTTCCTTAACATCTAAATAGCCAACAGGTTCAGAACGCAAATTATTCAATTCGATACCCAGCAAAGAACCACTTAAGGCATAGCGATAACTCCCTTCATCAACCAGAAATTTGATGAGGGTTACTACTTCAGGATAAACCTGCACTTCATCAAAAAAGATGAGAGTCTTTCCTTTAACAAGAGGCTTATGCACGAAAGCCGTCAGACGAAACAGCATATCCTTTACATCTTTGGCTCCAGTGAAGATGCCAATAGCCTCAGGAGAAGTTATGAAATTGATCTCAACAAAATCCTCAAAGATTCGCTGAGCAGCCTGTCTTATTGAGTAAGTCTTACCTATCTGTCGAGCTCCCGTAAGCAACAATGCTTTATGCGTTGCTTGAAAGAAATTATCTAAATATTTATCTATCTTTCTGTTAATCATACACTTGTACTATTAAATTACATTTTTCCAAGGTAAAAACAGCCTATTTTATACATTTTTCCAATCTTTTTTCCAGGCTATTTCTTACATTTTTCCAATCTTTTTTCAGGCTATTTCTTACACTTTTCCAACTTTTGGATAATGCAAAGATAAACAAATTATCTGATAGTACTATCATTTATTAAGATATTTAAACCTTTTTATATGGCAGACGGACAGAAATGAGAAAGATTAAAAAAATGAGTATAGCCCTTTTTCATCTGCAAAATTAATGGTTCTCTTTGTCTCCACTTCCCCCACTTAGGTGTCTACTTCCTACAAAATAGGTGTCTACTTGGTGGGGGAAGTAGACACCTAAGGCGTGATCTTATTGTATTTTCGCTCTCCAGACAGTTGGGGAGCAACCTTCTTTCTCTTTGAATATGCGATAGAGATAGGAGCGTGAAGAGAAGCCACATTCGGCAGAAATGATGTCGTTGTTGTAGTCGGGATAGTCGAGCATCATCTTCTTTGCCGCCTCGAAACGTACCTCGGAAAGCCAGATGCGGAAGGTGGAGTTCAGGCAGGAAGTGAAGTAGCGTGACAACTCGTTCTTGGAAATGTTCAGCGAGCGTGACAGGGTGAACATGTTTACTGTGGTGTCTTTATAGCCCAACTCTTCGCACCACTTGTCGAGCTTCTCCTTGATGGCTGCCTGACGCTCCTGAGAAAACGACGGCAATGTTTCTTTACTATCAGCAGACTCTACATCCTGCCCATCAGAGCTTTCTGTTATTTCATCTGCGAGGGCTGCGCTTTCTTCTTCCTCCTTGTCCAAGAGTTCCTCGGTAGGAACGTAATTGTAGCCCAATGCCACGAAACTCAGATTGAAGAAAAGGATAGAGAGCAGAGCCAACGGGCCTATTATATATAATAAGGTGGTGGAGAGGATGGCGAAAGGCATGGTAAGGGTAGAGAAGAACAGGGCGAAGACACTGGCTCGGGCATATCGCACATAGGGCAGCATGTCGTCACCAGTCATCAGCTCCAACATCTTCTTGCGTTTCCGCATCTCAATCATAATCATATAGATGCAATACGCTACGTTTGCGCCGAACAATACGAGCATCGCATAGAGCCAGTTGCCAATGTTAAGACTTCCGCTATTGCTGTAACCTATGCAGAAAACTGCTATGATGGCGGCATAAATGCAAGTGCATACGATGTTCATCTTTCGGCGGTTGGCATAGGTCGCCTCAATGTTGTATATGCCCATGGAGATAGTGGTGAAGCATGGGGTATAGACCAAGATATTGAAGACAGCTCCCAAGTCATCGCTTTTCGCACGAAAACCCAAGAGCATCTGCAAGAGATATTGTATGGCGAGCCCCATCATGCCTGCAAGTATCAGCCAGCGTGACCACTCATAGCGTTGGTTGACCCACTTCATATGCAGGTGGGTGATGCCGAGGATAAGGGCATTGATGAGCATGAAGATGAAACATG
>ENA-ORMX01000920-ORMX01000920.1-human-gut-metagenome-genome-assembly--contig:-NODE-920-length-21036-cov-5.549307_pt1 | contig 21036 bp, 11 predicted proteins | sample MGYA00242108_ERZ509007 | MGnify/ENA primary metagenome ERZ509007 (study PRJEB26280, sample SAMEA2338745) | human gut metagenome | biome: human gut; feature: human-associated habitat; material: faeces...
TACTTTAAGATACCCAGACTCCTTTTTATACTTGGCGTAGTTATTATAAAATAGGAAACTTAGTAGGACGGTGGCCTCCGCGCCACGTCCTCCCTGAGATAACCTATTTCGCTTCAAAGCCCTTAATACACTAAGCACAGTTTTTGCAGGTTCTCCTCAAAGTGGTCTTTATCAATGGCATTGTTCTTCAGCGTAGAACGATAGTTGTATATCGTTTGTGGCGAGTAAGACAAGATGCCCGCTATCTTTGCACTTTCAGTAATGCCCAAACGTATTAGGGCCGCTACGCGCAAGCTTGGGGTGAGTTCGTCTTCGTCTTGAAGCTGTATTTGTGCCTCGGGCACGAGCAAGGTGTTCAGCTCTGTTATAAACGAAGGATAGAGCGACAAGAATATTTTATCAAACTGTAAGAAGAAATTTTGATTTGCTTCCTCAGTACGTTTTGACGACGACAGCATGCTCAACAATTCCTGTTGCTGATTGGCCTTGATTTTCCTGATAACCAACTTACGCAAGTTGTCTAATCTCTCAATATATTGATAGCAAAGATTAATATAAGCATTTGCCATATTCTCACGCTTTGCAATGGTATTTGCAAGTTCAGCATTCGAGTTTGAGAGTTCGGTATTCGTATTTGAAAGATCTGTATTCGAGTTTGAGAGCTCGGTGTTCGTCTTTGAGAGTTTGGTGTTCGAGTTTGTAAGTTCGATGTTCGTCTCTGAGAGCTCAGTGTTCGTCTTTGAGAGCTCGGTGTTCGTCTTTGAGAGTTCGGTGTTCGTCTTTGAGAGCTTGGTGTTCGAGTTTGTAAGCTCGGTGTTCGAGTTCGTTAGCTCGGTGTTCGTCTTTGAAAGCTCGGTGTTCTTTTTTGAGAGATCAGTGTTCGAGTTCGTAAGTTTGGTGTTCGAGTTTGTAAGCTCGGTGTTCTTTTTTGAGAGCTCAGTGTTCGAGTTCGTTAGCTCGGTATTCGAGTTTGTAAGCTCGGTGTTCTTTTTTGAGAGCTCAGTGTTCGAGTTTGTTAGCTCGGTATTCGAGTTCGTAAGTTCGGTGTTCGTCTTTGAGAGCTCAGTGTTCGAGTTTGTTAGCTCGGTGTTCTTTTTTGAGAGTTCGGTGTTCGAGTTTGTAAGTTCGGTATTCGAGTTTGTAAGAGCCTTATTATCCTTTTCCTGTTGACTATTAATATTGTATAACTGTTCAGTCAATGCTTTCAGTTTCTGCTCATTTTGTTTCAGCAGTCGGTTCTTCCGCCTAACATAAACCATAATGAAGACAACCACGCCCAACAGCACAGTGATACAAGCCAACGCCGATTTATGCCAAACGGCTTGTTGTTCAAGTTGCTCAGTGTAGGCCGACAGTATGAAGTGCAAGTTGGTATGCAGTTCAACCCGTCGTAAGCGGCTGTCCAGCACATTAGCATTTTTCAACGAAAGGTTGATATATTGTTGTGCTTTGTCAAGATCGTTTTTGTTTTTGAATAGCAACAACGCCACATCTTGCAACGCCAGGCTCTCATTGGTTGACGACATAACATCGCTCATGGCGGCAATAAGCAGATAACGTTCCTGCAGTTCAAACTGCCCATGTTTGCGATAAGCCTTCGACAGCGCATGGGCCGACATGGCATACAAGCTGCTGTTGGGCTTTGTCAGGCTCATGGCCTTATTAAAACAGATGCTAATGTCGTGAATAGACCCATTTTCATATTGTAGCTGCACACCTTTTAAAAAATAATACTGTGCATTTTTCTTCGGACTGTAGTAGAGAGCCTTCTTTAGATACTCGTTAAAGAGCTTTTTATAATGCTCACTAAACTCGGTGTTCCCACTATAAGCGTTCAGACTAAAATAAAGTGTGCATTGGGCACAATTGTAAAGATAATTTTGATAGATGTCAGATGGCGGGATATTGAGCTGTTCAAGACAATTTTTGGCCTCAATATAAAAACCTCTGAAAACATACAATCGGGCCTTGAGCATCTGAAACCTGTTATAATAGTCCGAATGGTTTGTCTGCTGAGCCAGGTGTGTTCCTTTTTGAACATACACCATAGCCGAATCGTAAATGTATGGCGTATAGCCATAAACCAACTTTTCATACAAGCGCATCTTTCCTTCAGCATCGGTTACGTAGGTAGCGCCAAGCTTCATATTTTGAAGCTCTTTATCTTTGAGGGCATAATATTCGGCTCGATGGGTGATAACCGAGTCTAACTGTTGGTATAGTTTTTTATTGTCGGCCTGGGCGTGAAAGGTCGAAAAGCAAATGGCAATAAGTATGATCAATAGTCGCATAGCGAAATAGTATTTGTTGGGATAATAGGGATAATGATTTATTTACTACAAAATTATAAGTTTTATTCTAATTTCAAGCATGTTTTTGCCTCTTTTTTCGGGGGGGGGAATTTTCGGACGCTACTTTGTTTAAATTTGAAAGTCGCATAACCTATTGATTTATCAACCATTACAGCAAACTATCAATATTAGAAACCTACTTCACACCTACCCTACAACTTTTTACTTACAATTTATAAATACCTTTGCACCCCGAAAAAAGATTGTCGCACAAAACACTACTTGAAAAAGAACATTCAGGCAGACTATAAGGATATTAAAATAATTTGATTGCTCAATTTTATAAAGATGTTTAAAAAGTTATTACAAAAAATTTATTTTATGGCAACTTTCTTGCTCTTTACCTTGCCCATAGGTGCCGCAAACGCCAATGGTGAGGATATAAGCGAAAAGGTTGTGATGCAGGATACAAATCCTAACGAAGAAAATTATTTTAGCAACCGTAGAGCATTGGTAGGACCAGGATGTACTATCAACAGCATTGGTGATGGCGTTGAAGTGGTTTCAGGAACAGCTAATCTTCAGAATATTTGCAATGAGAATCTGGATGATTATGCTACTATTCCAGCGCTTGTTGGCGCTACTGTAGTAGCAAATCCTATTATTAGTATTAAAGACAATCAGCATTGTTATGCTGGTGGTACAGAGGCTGGTTTTGTTGTTTGTGCAAAATCAGATGCGAGCATTCTATCTCTTGATTTAGCACAGTTCTATAAAATACAGTTTCTTAAGGACGGAAAAGCGGTTGGCGACCTCCAAACTATCTCTACTGGCAAGTCTGTCACTGGCCTTGGTTTGTCGCTACTGACAATTCCTGGCTCAGACCAGGTAAACAAATTGTATATGGCTACTGCTCCTGGCAATTTTGATGAAATCAAGCTTGTTCAGTGTGGAGTTGATGCCAAGTTGCTTTCAGCTATAAATATCAAGTATGCATTTGTAGGCAAGGCTCGTGAGTATACTATTACCAATAATAAGGAGAATGGTATTGCGAAGTATGCTCAGGAACAAAACCGTGGAAGTTTTAAATTGAGTGCAAATACATTGGGTGGTGACCTTATCAATGCTGACCTTACTGACAAATTTACAGTACAAAGTTTGATTGTTTCAGTTCCTGCTAAAGTTACTGCCACTTCGTCTGATAATAAGGAGGCTTTTCCTGCTGGTACAGAAGTGGGTTTCAGATATGGTATGACACAGCTTCTGAATCTAGGTTTAGGCTCTACCATTAGTCTTAATTTTTATAATAAGGAAGGAAAACATATTACAAGTCAAACAATCTCTGGTACAGTTTTAAATCTTGGCCTTGTGGGTTCCAAGAAAAATTCAGAGGTCGTTATGAAGGCTCCTGATGCGTTCTCTACTGTGGAAATATATTTTGGAGGATTAAAAGTTAATTTGGGTGCTATATATGTTAACTACGCCTTTGTGCGCATGGCTCCCGATGCAGCTTCTCACCATTGTCCTATCAATGCCACATCAAGCCGCGATGTATCTGGAAGTGTGAACCAATTCCAGCTGCAGCACAACAAGGACATGGATGTAACATGGACTGTTCAGAGCTATCCAGAGGGTGCCGCTGATGTTGAAGTGGTTGCCACGACAGGCTTGGTAAGCAATTTATCTCTTCCCGGCAAGTATGTTTTCCGTGCGACAGCAGCGGATGGTTGCTATGAAGAGACTACCCTCAACTATGCTCCAAAATATGTTGCGGAGGAACACGGAGTGGATATCCTTGTCAATAAGGAGGGTGAGGAGCCTAAATACGTGTTGAGCGATAAGTTTGGTGGTGGTTTGCTTCAGATATTCGATAAAATGATGAACCGCTCAGCCATACTTACTACTTCTCTCAACGATTTCTCCTATCGTCAGCCAGGCGTTTCATTGGCAGCCAACACAGGTCTCGTTGGTATCAAGACTGCTGATGGCTCTAATTTTGCCGATGGCTTAAATGGCAATACAAGAGCTTTCAATGGCAAGATGAAGGTTGGTTTTGTGGTATCTGCCAAGGCTACCGGACTCGATGCTAATGTGCTTAAACTCTACAACATCAAGCTCTACAATAAAGGCAAGGAAGTGACTGGAGACATAACCACCCACTGGGATGCCATTTCTGCGGGACTTATCGGTAAAGAGGAAACTCGCAAGATGTGTCTGAACGTTGATGTGCCTGCGGGCTGTGTGTTTGATGAGTTTGTACTTTATAACACAGGCGTTCTTTCTGCCGACCTCTCACAGCTCAATATCTACTATGCGTATGTGGCCGATGCTGAGGCAGACAATGCTACTACCAATCCCATTTATGGCGCACAGGTGATATCTACCAATAACACCAATGCCTCCATCGACTTTGCAAACACTCAGATGGTCAATATTGCCAACATTGGCAATGGATATGACGAGTTGAGTAACTTGATTGACGACTCGATGGATACATACTTGACACTTCCGTTGGGAGCAAACTTAGGTGGCGCGAAAATCACTGTCAATATGGGTAAAGTTATAGATAAGGGACAACAGCTTATTATGGTTACCCAGAATCTGGCTTTAGGATTGGGGGCAAGTCTTGGAGAAGGTCTTAAGTTGACCACCTATCTTGATGGTAAAAAGCAAGAGGAACTGACAAACTGGAAGGTGCTTGGCGCTGATGTTATTGGCAGTAAAGGCGACAGCTATGCCGTGCTTAATCCTACCAAGTCGTTCGATCAGGTTCGTATCACACCTATTAAGGCGCTGTCGGCTCTTGAGAATATTCAGATTAAGGGCTTTGCTCTGCGTACTGACATGAACGACGACGGAACACTCAACGGATACGACGACTTGCTGGTTCTCGATGAGGACAAGACTCTTGACGTGAAGAAGACATACAATAATGCCAAGATGCTGCTGCGCCGCACATTTACTACAAAGAACGCTGACGGCACAAAGGGTTGGAACTCGATTATCTTGCCTGTTGACATGACTGCCGCCCAGGTGACGGAAGCCTTTGGCAAAGGCACACAGGTAGCTAAGTTTAACGACTTAGACGAAAACTGGATTAAGTTTGAAACGGTTCCTGTAGCGGGCGAAGGTGTAGTGCTGCATAAGAACACACCTTATATTATATTCCCCACCCAGAAGGCATATAACAACTACGAATATACTACCATCAACGGTGAAACAAAAACCCTCGCTGGCCCTGTATATGTAGCCAACGGCATTAACTATGAAGACCAAACGGCAAACCTGCGGCCCAGCGATAACGGAACATTCAATAGAATGACCTTCTTCGGTTCGTATGACAACAAGACTGAAGTGTCGGCCGACTCATATATGTTTAGCAAGGGCGACCTTGTTCACACCAGCAAGCCACACACCATAAAGGCTTATCGCTGCTGGCTGAAGGAAAACACACCGTCGGGCAAGCTGCTGCAGTTCTCGCTCAACAATAACAACATGGGCAACACTACGGGCATACAGATTGTGGAAGAAAACAAGCGTAACGCTAACTCTGGCATCTACAACATGGAGGGCATGCGCATGAACACCAACAACGTTAATGAGCTATCGAAGGGTGTGTACATTGTGAACAACAAGGTAGTAGTAGTAACAAAATAAAGACAGAACACTAAGATGAAAAAAACATATATATCGCCCGCCATCACCGTTATCGGTGTTGAAAGTTCAGAACTGATGGCGTCGGTGAGCGGATGGACACCTACTGGCGACCCCAAAGACGGGTTTAGCGTCGTTGAAGAAGACGAGAAAAACGGTGGTTATTTTAAGGATGATGACTTTTAAATAAAAATGGTAACGCTTTAGAAGGCAAGCCCCATGGTTACGTATTTCGTAATCATGGGGCTTTTGGTTTATGTATAGGCCATAAGAACGGCTATTACTCTACAAAGACATCAAAGTCGAGGTCGGCATCTTTGGCCTTCGTGGTGGTAGACTTTGCAGGTTTGGGTTTGGCCTTGAGGTTACCCTTTTCGTCGAACATGCCATAGGTGGTGCGCAAGACGATGAACTCGGTGCGGCGGTTCAGCTGGTTGCATATCTCTTGCTTCTCGGGGTCGAGCTTCTTGATAAACTCCTCGGTCAGCACGTCGCCCTCTTTCAGCCACGTCAGTTTCTCAGTCAGCTTCTTCTTAATGGTCTTGGGTTTCTCCTTACCATAGCCCACAGGCGAGAGGCGGTCAGGAGCAATACCTTTCTCTACCAGATAATTGACCACGCTCTCGGCACGGCGTTGCGCCAACTTTTTATTATACACCGACGAACCTTTATAGTCGCAGTGCGACGACAGCTCGATGGTAACGTTGGGGTTCTCATTTAAGAGGCGCACCAACTCGTCAAGAGCTGTCTGCGACTCGGGACGCAACGTGGCCTTATCAAAGTCGTAGAAGATGTTGTCGATGAGCACGGGGGCCGTGATTGATGCCAAGGGGAACTGCAACACATACTCGTGCGAGTCGGGCTTAGGCTCTACTTTCAAGTCTTCTTTATGATTGAGGAAGCCCTTGCAGGTGGCCAAGAACATATACTCGACACCTGGCGTGAGCACCTTCTCAAACGAGCCGTCGCTCTTCACGCCCAACTTCAGGTTGGTGCCATCGGTGCCTATCATATATACCTGTGCGGCGGGCAGCTCGTAGCCCTCTTGCTCATACACCCAGCCCTTCACGCTCTGAATAATCTCGGGGTTCTCAAAGCTGTATATATGGTCGTAGCCACGGCCATCGCCACGGTTTGACGAGAAGAAGCCGCGATTCTTCACGCCCTCAAAGGTCATGCCAAAGTCGTCGGCCTGCGAGTTGAGCGGATAGCCCAGATGTTCAAGCTCGTAACGCCCGTTTTTCTTGGGGTGGGCAATGAAGATGTCGAGCCCACCGAGGCCTGGATGCCCGTCAGACGAGAAGTAGAGGTCGCCATTGGGCCGAAAGGTGGGAAACGCCTCGTTGCCAGGGGTGTTGATGGGAAGGCCCAGGTTTTCAACACCGCCAAAGCCCGCCGCCGTAATACGCACACGCCATATATCGAGGCCACCCTGTCCGCCAGGCATATCTGACGTAAAATATAACCATTGCCCATCGGGCGAGATGGCGGGGTGTGCATAGCTCGACAGCGTGTCTTTGGTCAGTTCTACGCTGGTGGCCTTGCCCCAAGCCGCATCGGCACGTGTCGACTTAACAATTTGTGCATAGCGCGGATACGAGGGGTCGGTCACACACTGCGTGAGGTACATCTCGCGCTGGTCGGTAGAAAGGCAGCTGGCACCCTCGTCGTAGGCAGTGTTTAAGCCTCCCGTCACAGCCTCGGGTTTCGACCATTTACCCTTGTCATCTTTGGTCGATACAAAGATGTCGCCATTCTTGGCACCCGTGATGCCGCTCAGCTCGTCGCCCTCGGCCTCGTTGCGTGTCGAGGTAAAATAAAGTTGGTCAAACTGGTCGCCACAAAGCATGGGCGAGAAGTCGGCTCGGCGCGAGTTGAACACATCCATACGTTTTACGGTGTAGCGCGAGCCTTGCTTCTTCCATTCTTGAGCGTGGCGGGCAGCATACAGGCCGTTCTTTGCCAATGTGTCATGGGGCAACGAGTCGAGCACCGACAGAAATTGAGCCTCGGCCTGCTTATAATCGGCATTTTTTAGCAGTTGGCGGGCATATTGTAACTGATCGGCAGCCGTGGCCTGCTGGTAACGTATGGCGTTGCGATAGGCGGCTATGGCCTTGGGCGTGGCATTAATCTTGTTATAGCACAGGGCCATCTTGCGGGCTATGCGTCCGCGCTGCTCGCGCTCCTTGGCTGGCGTTTTGTTGTAGGCCTGCTTATATTGTGCCGCCGCATCATAATATTCGCCTATGGCAAGATGCTTCTCGGCCTTCTTCAGGTTCTTCTCGGCTCCGCAACTGGCCAGCAATGTGGTGCCAAGGGCCACGCACAAGGCCATACAAAGGGTGCTGCAAAGGGTGCCCCAATGGGGCTTATGGTGATGATATTGCATATACATAATGTAGCAAAAGCTTTTACTATAATAATAGGTGTACGAAAAGAAAACGAAGAAAACGCCGTTTTATTGTGCCCACGCAATGCTGTGCAAGGGGGCTTGAAAAGGTAATCTTGCTAATATCTATTTTAAATTTCGCATACCAATGACATGCTAATAGGTAGAAAGTTTAAAGACTTGTGGAACTTCTGTTATAAATATTTGAAATAGCATATAACGGATAGATAAGAATATCATCAAAGGCTGCAAAGTTTTCTAAAGAAGTACGAACGCCTTTATCTAAATGCTTTATATCTAAGAATATGCGCAAACTCTGCATTGAACCACGCGTACCCGATTTTACCTCTATAGGATAAATCGTGCCATTAGAAGAAACAACATAATCTACCTCTGCATTAGAGTCTTTCTTTTCTCTATGCCAACAATACAGATTATCGTTCAGATAGAGAGGACGATTTTTTACCAATTCGGTTCCCACAAATACTTCAGCCAAAGCACCACGATTAACAAGCCTAAGATCATTTGAAACAAGAACATCGGTTAAGTCAAGTTCAAGCACACGTTGCAACAAACCTGTATCCATGAAAATATATCGTTTATATTTTTCCTTTGCTTCGGCAAAAAGAGGTACCCCATTACTATCGGTATGTACCACCGAATAAATCAGCCCTGCCATGCAGAGCATTTCTAAAGCCTCTTTAACAAGAGGTGTGCGATAACCAGTATCGACCTGTGTATAAACGAATTTTCCTTGTCCTTGCAAAGCAACAGAACGAAGCACATCTTTCAATAACCCTACTGGTATCTTGTCATGATATTTTTTAAAGTCATCTTGATAAGAGATGACCAATTCGCTCAATATCTGTTGACATTCTAACATATTTTCAGTCTCAACATACCTTGAGACACACTCGGGCATACCACCAATTACCAGAAAAATGCGAAGAAGCGCTAACGCCTTAGAATGTATAAGGTCGGGCAACGGGTTCTCGGGAGTGGCATGGGCTACCATGTCTGATAAAGACTTTTTACCAAGAGCCCATAAAAACTCTTGAAAGCTAAACGAATACATAAACAATGAACGTATTCGGCCTACACCAAAAGAGGGTAAATCACGAAGAGCAAACTCTAAAAGTGAACCCGCCGCTATAACATGCAACAGGGGCATCTTTTCATAAAAATATCGTAATTTGTTGATTGCTGCAGGACAAGCTTGTATCTCATCTAAGAACAGCAATGTGTGGCCTTCTTCAATAGGAGTGTTGAATATTACAGATAGCTGTTGGCAAATTTGCTGCGGAGAGAGCCCTTGCTCAAACAGAGAGTGAATGTCAGTCCACTCATTTAAATCAATCTCTACATAATATTTAAAACGCTCAGATAAATGTCGCACAGCAGAAGTTTTACCCACCTGCCTTGCGCCACGCAACAAAAGAGGCTTTCTGTGCTCACTTTCACTCCACTTTATTAATTCCGTATCAACATATCTTTCTAAGTATTTCATATTCAATACTATTTTATATTTTCGGTAGCAAAGATACTAAAAGTTTGACAAAAATCGGTATCTAACAATTGCTATTTTATTACAAAATCGGTATCTAAATAACAGTAAAAGAAAAAAAATAACATAAATTTGCATTATTCAATATAAAATCACTAACTTTGCACCCGACTTACAGAGCGTAAGTTAAGGGGTGTCCGATATTTCGGGCTGAGATTATACCCTCAAACCTGATCCGGATAATGCCGGCGTAGGGATTGAAAAGGTGCCTACAGCGCCCCTTTTTATGTTTTTATATTTTCAGGTTAATTACTTCAACATGAAACAAATTATGAGCATTGCGCTGATGTCGGCTTGCGGACTTTCCGCACAAACCGTTACAGCGCAGAACGCCATCGACACCGTGAAGGTGCAACAGGTGGCCGAAGTGGTGGTTAAGGGCGTGCGTGCCACAAAGAACGCACCGTTTGCCGTAGCCAACATTAACAAATCAGAATTAAAAAACTTCTCAACAAGTGGTAAAGAGCTGCCCTTCTTGTTCAGCCGCACACCAGGCGTAGTGGCTTGGAGCGAAAATGGTACAGGCGTGGGCAATGCCTCGTTACGTATTCGTGGTGCCGCTGGCAGCCGCATCAACGTTACTCTCGATGGCGTATGCCTCAACTCGCCCGAAGACCAATCGGTGTTCTGGGCTAACATGAACAGCTACAGCGCACTGATGGGTAGCGCGCAGATACAGCGCGGTGTGGGAACATCGACCAACGGCGACGGTGCCTTTGGCGGTAGCATCTCGTTTGCTACAGCGGCCCCCTCGCTCATTCCTACAGCCGAGCTCACTGGCTCATACGGCTCGTTTGGAACCTATAACACAGGCATCAGCTTCTCAACAGGCTTGCTGGGCAAGCACCTTATCTTTGATGGTGCCTACCACGAGAGCGCTACACAGGGCTATGTAAATGCTACCGATGGCCGCGCAGGCTCTTACTATGGTGGCCTTACTTGGCTGGGCGACAACTTCCAAATTCGCTATAAAAACATTGGCAACTTTGAGAAGACGGGCCAGGCATGGAACGGCGTGATGACCAGCGACTATAACACCAATGGCTTGTTCCCCAACATTCACTCGTACAAAGACCTGTGGGAAGCCGGACTGGGACGCGTAAACACACTGGTTGAAGACGTGGTATACGACCCCGCTGGATGGGCTGCTGGCAACTATCAAACACAGCGCTACACGCTGCGCGACGGTAGCGAGTGGCAGCACACCACAGACAACTTCTATCAGAACCACAACATTCTCTCGGCAGCATGGACACCGTCGGCACAGTGGAGCCACAACTTGGCTCTGCACTACACCTACGGCCAGGGCTACTATAAGGAGCTGAAGCACCAGACCTCGCTGGCTAAGAAGTTTGGTTTGCCCGAAGACAAAGATTATAAAGACGACGCCATTCGTAAGAAAGGCTTGACACAGAACGCCTACGGACTGGTGTATAACGTAACCTTTAAGAACGACAACTGGGACGTAATGGCAGGTACCAACCTGCAGCGCTTCTCTTGCAACCACTGGGGTTACCTTACCTACATTGGCAACCAGGCACTGGAGCAAAAGTATTTTGACAAGAACGGCAAGTATAAGTATTACGACTCGGATGCTGATAAGAACGACTACAGCGCCTTTATCAAGGCTACCTATAACTTCTTAGAGCATTGGAACGTGTTTGCCGATGTGCAGTATCGCCACGTAGACTATACTACCGACGGTCTGAACGACAAGTTTGTGAAGAAAGACGGCAAGTATGTTAACTATGTGCTGAACGTAGACGAGAAGTTTAACTTCTTCAACCCCAAGGCTGGTATCAGCTATACCAACGGTGCACACAAGGCTTACGCTTCGGTAGCCATGAGCAACCGCGAGCCCGAACGCAACAACTATACCGATAACGGTGGCAGCGAATTTCCCAAGGCAGAGAAGCTGATCGACACCGAGTTTGGCTATCAGTATACTGGCAGCAACTGGTTTGCTGGCGCCAACTTCTACTATATGAGCTATGACAACCAGCTGGTGCAGACGGGTAAGCTGAGCGACATAGGCGAGGCACTGACCACAAACATCAAAGACTCGTATCGTATGGGCGTAGAGCTGAACGCTGGATGGAGCCCCCTGTCATGGTTGAGCCTGCAAGGTAACGCCGCCCTGAGCCAGAACAAGATTAAGAACTGGGACGAAGAGGTAGAAAGCTGGGACGAAGCTGGTTCGGTACACCACAACCACTACGACAAGTCGACATTGGCTTACTCGCCCTCGGCTATCTTGAATGGCTTTATCGACCTTCACTACCAGGGTTTTGCCGCCACATGGCACACCAACTTTGTAAGCAAGCAGTATGTTGACAACACTGAGAGCGACGAGCGCTCACTGCCCTGCTACTCGCAGAGCGACCTGCACCTGAGCTTCCAAAGCGACGTAACAAAAGCTGCTGGCATCAAAAACGTGAAGTTGGGTCTCGACTTTAACAACATCTTTAACCGCCACTATGCCGCTAACGGCTATACATGGTATGGCTGGTATAACGGCGGACAGCGCTATACTGCCATGTCCTACATGCCTATGGCAGGCTTTAATGTCATGGGACACGTTACTTTGAAGTTCTAGTTTAGTTGACGAGTTGACAAGTTCTTGCTGAAGCAAGCGGCAAAGCCGAGCGGACGAGCTGATAGTTTTGCCGCTCTATTGTTGGGGCAGGTAGCAGCTTGTCAACTCGTCAACTCGTTTACTCGTTTACTCGTCAACTTGTAAACTCGTTAACTTGTCAACTCGTTAACTCGTCAACTTAAAAAAAATGCTTGAATACCTTTCAGCCCATTGGCTCGACATCACCACCACCATTTTGGGCATCATCTACCTTGTGCTCGAATATAAGGCCAGCATAGCCCTGTGGATAGTGGGCATCATCATGCCCGCCCTTGACGTTTGGCTCTACTGGAAACACGGCCTGTATGGCGATGCTGGTATGGCCGTTTACTATACCTTGGCCGCACTATACGGTTACGCTGTATGGAAATTTGGGCGCAAGCATGGGCAAAAGCAAAGCGGCGACATGCCCATCACACGCATGCCTCGCCGCTTGTATCTGCCTGCCACGGTGGCGTTCTTCGTCATCTGGGCCGCCACCTACTATGTTTTGATAAACTACACCAACAGCACCATACCCCTGTGCGACGCCTTCACCAATGCCCTGAGCTTTGTGGGACTGTGGGCGCTGGCTCGCAAATATATCGAGCAGTGGGGCTTCTGGATTGTGGTAGACATTGTTTGCTGCTATCTGTATGTGGTGAAAGGCATCCCCTTCAAGGCGGGCCTGTACGGACTGTATGTGGTTGTAGCTGTTTTAGGATATAGAAAATGGAAAAGTATGATGCAGTAATTGTGTGCAACGGAGCTTTTCCTACGCATCCGCTGCCCTTATCCATCGTCGACAATGCCTCGTATCTGTGCTGCTGCGATGGCGCGGCACAGGCGGTGCTCAGTCGTGGCACAAAAGCTCCCGACGCCATTGTGGGCGACGGCGACTCGCTGCCCGAGGCGCTGAAACAGCAGTATGCACACCTCTTGCATCTGGAAGACGAGCAAGACTATAACGACATGACCAAGGCCACCCGCTTCTGTATGCAGCGCGGCGCACGAAAGATAGCCTACATAGGAGCCACGGGCAAACGCGAAGACCACACGCTGGGCAACATCAGTTTGCTGGCCTATTATGTGCAAACCTCGCATATACGCCCCACGCTGTACACCGACTATGGCACCTTTCTGGCCATTCAAGGCACGCAAAGCTTTGCATCGTTTAAAGGACAACAGGTGAGCCTGTTCAACATCGACTGCACCGAGATGGAAAGCACTGGTCTGAAATGGCCCGTGTTTGCAGCCAAAACATGGTGGCAGACATCGCTGAACGAAGCCCTTACTGACCAGTTTAGCATCACGGCCAACGGCACCTATCTGGTGTTTCGCACCTACGAGACGAAGTAGAAAGGAAGTAAAAAAAGGTTACAAGAAGCCGCTTATCACGATTATTCGTTATCGCGATAAGCGGCTTTTTGGGTTTAATAACTATTGTGGCAGAGTGATTTTAAAGTCGGCACTCTCGGTATGTTCTTTCTTAATGGCGGCCAACAGTTCGGCCAACACGGCTGGATGCTGGCTCGACACATCGTGGTCTTCATGAATATCGGTGTCAAGATTGTAGAGGCGAGGCTCGCCCTTCACCACCACCAGCTTCCAGGGGCCCTTACGCACACCTATCTGGTCGGTCTCGTGAAACTCCCAATACAAATACTCATGCTGCTTCTGTTCAGCATCCTTCCCCAAGAGTGTGGGGGCAATAGAGATGCCATCAAAGCCATCGCCCGCCAACTGCTTATTGGTGTAACGCTTAGCAAAATTCTTGATGCCAGCCAAGTCGCAGAACGTAGGCATGAGGTCGTAGAAGGCAAACGGCATATCGTTAACCGCCCCCGCCTTGATACGTTCGGGCCACCACGCAATGAAAGGTATGCGTATGCCGCCCTCATAGCACTGGCGTTTCAAGCCTTTTAGCTTGCCATCGCGGCCAAAGAATTCGGGGTCGCCCCCCCCTTCCTCGTGCGGACCATTGTCAGAGGTAAAGATAACAACGGTGTTTTTATCTAAGCCCTTTTCCTTCAGCTTTGCAAAAATCTCGCCCACATATTGGTCGAGGCGCGTTATCATGGCCGCAAACTGTGCATGGGTGTGCACCACAGCGTTGTATCTTGAGTCTTCCCATCCGCCCCACGTCTTATCAACAAAAAAATTCTTTTGATAGTTTTCTAAGATCGAGTCGTCAGGTTGCGCCAGTTCGGCATGCGGCAGCGTATAGGTAAAGAAGCCCACAAAGGGCTGATTGGCTTGTTGACGGTCGAGCCATTGCAGCGCCTTGTCGTGAATGATGCGCGCCGAATATTGCTTGCGTTTGAAGTAATCTTTGCCAAACATAGGGTGCTGAATGTTCTGCTCCATCACCTCGCGCACCACCGCCGTATCGCCCATTGCCTTGCTATAACGGTTCAAGAAGTTGGGATAATAGAGGTGCGCCTGAAACTGACATATATATCCGTAAAACTCGTCAACGCCACGCTTGTCGGGAGTAGAGGCCGACCCTTCATATCCGCCCGCCCACTTGCCAAACACGCCCGTGGTGTAGCCATTATCTTTCAACATCTCGGGCAGAATGGTGTGCTGTGGGTCATACGGCTCTTGGCCCACGATGGCATAATCTTCGTTCTGCCCATACTGCACCATAGGCACGCCACGCCAATATTCTTTGTTGCCTCGCACATGGGTGTGACCTGTGTGCTGCCCCGTCATCAGGGTGGCACGCGAAGGTGCCGAGACGGGCGACCCCGCATATGCTTGCGTAAAGCGCATGCCCTCGCGCGCCATCTGGTCGATGTGGGGCGTATGGATATAAGGCTGACCATAGCAAGCCAAGTCGCCATACCCCATGTCGTCGCACATAATGAACAAGATGTTGGGCTTTGGCACTTTCGTTTTAGCACACAGCGCGGCGGGCAAGCATGCTATGCCTATGCCCGTGAGCCATACTGTTTTACTTGATTTATTCATATCACTATTTCTTTTATTCGTCTACCTTTAAGTTCTTACGATAGTTGGCAAGCAGCTTCTTTAGTTCCTTTTCCACCTTCTAAGTGCCAGGCTGGCCATACAGGTTATGCAGCTCGTATGGGTCGGTCTTCAGGTCATACAGTTCATAATACTTATTTTCTTGCATGGCACGCTCGCCCCCCTTTCCATAAAAATATATCATGGAGCGAAAAAAGTAAAAAAGGGAGAGATGCCAGGTGTAGCATCCCCCCCTCGAGTGAGATATTTATTATATACCTATGAATAGTATCTCTATTTTAATAATAGATTATCTCTTCAAGTTAGGATTCTTTTCAACCTCGTCAGTAGGATAAGGACAGTAGATTGTTACACCCTCAACCCAGTTGGTGTTGCTAAGGGTTACGCTTTCCTTAGCCTTATACTCCTTACCATTGGCATCAACATGCACAACGATTTCGGGGTTCTGAACGCGATAGTCGAAGTTCTTCTTCAGCTCGTTCATACGCAGCTCGTCGGCGCGGCGAGTAACCATCTGTGTCCACTGTCCAGCAACCTCCCATCCGTGCTCGATGTAGCAAGCCTCGGCCAGCTGATCGGCGCTCATGGCATCGATGTTAACCTTTGTGCCATTGCTCAAGGTAACGTTCATGTAGTCGGTAACGGCACGCTGGCGAACTTCCTTCAGACAGTTCTTGGCGAAGGTAAGGTCAGCAGCCCCCGAGCGAGCAGCGCTCTCAGCATACCACAGCAGCACCTCTGAGTAGCGTACGAGACGATGACGACGACCGTTGGTCATATTCATATAGTTAGGCTTGGTGTAATCGTAGGGAGCTTCCAGCTGTGTCCAAGCGTCGCCCTCTACACAGTTAACAGTATAGACAGAGAACATGGGGTGATATTCGGCCACCTTCTTTTCGCCCTTATCGTTGAGTTCCCACCAGTCGCACATACCAGTGATGGTAGCATCTTTCTGGAAGGTGATTTTAGGAGCATAGATAGCGTCTTTACGAGGGCCTTCGGGGAAGCGCTTCCAGAAAGCAATCTCACCCCAAGAGTCGCCCCAACCACCATCGCCGAGGCTCTCGAAACGGTTACAAGAAGTGAGCTCCGAGTCGTGATCCCAAGAACCGCAGTTCCAGTTATTGTCAATACCTACGAGTGTTTCCTTGTTATAGTTGTGGCCCATTGAGTAAACATGGCTCCAAACGGGGTCTACATAGAAACCGTATGTACCGTTTTTATCAATCACCTGCTTAGCCTTATCAGCAGCAAGCTTATAATACTCGGTACCCTTGTTCAGCGGATAGCCAGCCATCGCCATATACACGGCCGAGAGAGTAGCCTGTGAAGCCTGCTTGGTAATCCAAGCGTCGATGCCATCGTGATGACGCGGAGCCTCTGAATAAGAGGTAGGCAGCAGTTTCTCGGCTTCTTTCAAGTCTTTTACGATCTGTGCATAAACAGCGTCGATGCTCGATGGAGCCAAGGTTTGCAGCTCGTTAGCAATCTCAGTTGTTGAAGCGGTCTTCAAGATCAGGGGCACAAGACCAAACACGCGCACGAGGTAGAAGTAGCCATAAGCACGCCAGTAGAGTGCGTTGCCCAGTGCCTCAGCATAAGATTCTTTTGCCAGTGTGGTCTTTGCAGCACCATCAATGATAAAGTTGGCAGCCTTAATCATGTTATAGTGCAGGTTCCAAGCGTCGGTAACGCCCTTGTTACCACCATCTGAACCGAAGGCGTCGAGGGCAGCCACAGCCTGCTTGTTTGATGCAGGGTTAGCCGTCATGTCGTCGCCCTGCCACTGTGGGTACATGGGATTCGTCCACGACTGGGTTTGGTTAATTTTCTCGTAAAGAGAGTTAGCTGCCAGGTCAAAGTCTTGTACAGCTGAGAAATAAACATCGCCTGACAATACGCCCTTGGGTTTCTCCTCAAGGAAATCGCTACATGAAGTAAGCACCGATGCAGCGAACAGGCAAGCATAAAATATCTTAGATTTCATATTGTTTCGTTTTTTTTTGTAATTAGTAGTTGATAGTTTAGAAGCTCAAGCGTACGCCGAAGGTGAAGGTACGGGGGTTAGGATAAGCACCCATGTCGATACCGTTGTTGTTGTCGACGTTTGCATCAGAGAAGGCGATACCTGCGGGGTCGATACCCTTGTAGCCAGTGATGGTGAAGAGGTTCTGAGCCGAGAATGAGAGACGCACATCGGCAAACTTCATCATTGAGCGAGGCAGTGTGTAAGCTACGCTGATGTTCTCGCAACGGAAGTAGTCGGCGTTCTCAAGCCACTTAGACGAGTTGCCATAGCTCTTGCCCTTACCATAAGTAGGCATGGTTATACCCACCTGTGAGAAGTAGTTCTTATCAGTAACAAAAGGAGAAGCACCAGGTGTGCTGTTCATTGAGTAACGCACAAGGTTCAAACGCTTAGCACCAAAGGCACCATTGAAGAAGGCGTTGAATTCCCAGTTCTTGTATGTGATGGCGTTGTTCCAACCTACGGTTACATCGGGGTTAGCGTGTCCGAGCACGAAGCGGTCTGTATCCTTGTTAGGATCAGCGGTTTTTGTGCCATCAGCCTTGTAGTACATATCAACAAAATGTCCGTCAGCGTTTTTCTCTACACCTGCCCACTTGAAGCCATAGAATGTACCAATGGCCTCACCCTTGGTGATGATGGTACAGGGGTCAACCGAACCAGCCGATGGTTTCTCACCATAAAGACGTGGGCTCTGAGCGGTAAGCTTCGTAACCTCGTTCTTCAGGTAGCTGGCATTGATAGTGGTTGTCCACTGGAAGTCTTTAGTCTGAATAACGTATGCTGTAACGTTCACGTCAACACCCTTGTTGCTCACCTCACCAGCGTTTGACCAGTATTTAACATCGCCAGAAGACATTGTAGGTTTCTGGATAAGCAGCGCGTCAGTAGTTTTCTTTGAGAAGAAGTCGATACCCAGGTTCAAGCGTCCTTTCAGCAAGCCGAGGTCGATACCGAAGTCAAGCTGATGCACCTTCTCCCATGTCAGGTCAGGAGTGCCGAGATCGCCAATCCAGTAACCTGTTGTGTTTGAGCTCATACCATAGTTGAAGCCTAAGGTAGAGAGGCCACCGAGTGTAGAATAAGGAGTGATGTCTTGGTTACCGATAACACCATAGCTGGCGCGAACCTTCAAATACTCGATAGAGTTTTTCAGAGGCTCAAAGAACTTTTCGTTTGAAACAGTCCATGCAGCAGCAATAGAGGGGAAGTAGCCCCACTTCTTGTTTTGGAAGCGGCTTGAACCATCAGCACGCAGCGTACCGGTAAGCATATAGCGGTCAGCATAGTTGTACATCACACGTGCTACACCTGAGAGCATAGACCACTTTTGGTAGCCGTTGCTGGCGTCGCGCGAAGCGGCATCCTTAACGTTCCAATAGCCCAGCAGCTCGTGCACCATGTTGTCGCCCTGAATACCCATGAGGCGTGTTTCGTTGCTGGCAGCCTCCCATACACCTGTAGCTACGAGGTTGTGGTCGCCCCACTTGCCTGCATAGGTAAGGTTGTTGGTGCTCTGCAGTGCCAATACCTGAGCGTTGCTGTTGGTCATAGATGTAGAACCCATCACATACTTAGAGCCCATGGTGTAGGTCTTATAGTCGTTATAATCGACAGCATTGGTTGTGGTGAAGGTAAGACCTTTAGCAATGTTAAACTTCAGGTCGACATGTCCGTTCACCATAGTGCGGTTACGGTCGTTCTTATTCTCGTGAATCAAGCCCCATGGGTTTTTCTCGATACAGTTGAAGGGGTCGTTGTTGTAAGCGCCGTTAGCGTTACGAACATCCATAGTAGGCGAGAAGTTTAAGCCCACCCAGATGGGGTTGCTTTGGTGCTGACCAAAGCTTGCAGCGCCGCTATTTTCGGTGCGTGAGAGGTTTGCATCGGCAGTAAGCTCAAGCCAGTCGAACAGTTTGTTATGAATGTTCAGCTTCACAGCATAACGCTTCGACTGTGTGTCGCGTACCACACCTGTCTGATCCATGTAGTTGGCCGAGAAGTAGGTCTGAGTGTTCTCGTTACCCTTTGATACAGCCACCTTATAGTTCTGTGTAACACCTGTGTGCAGGAGCTGATCCATCCAGTCTACGCCCTTGTCCTTGCCACTGATATAGTCGGCCACACGTGCCTGATCGATACCCTTATACTGTACCAATGCCTCAGCATACTCTTTTGTGCTCATAACCTCAGGCAGGTGATAAGCGTTAGAGAAGCCGAGCGAAGCATCAAACGTTACCTGTGTAGCACCAGCCTTACCCGTCTTGGTCTGCACCATCACAACGCCATTGGCACCACGAGCACCATAGATAGCGGTTGAAGAGGCGTCTTTCAGCACCTGAATGCTCTGGATGTCTTCAGGGTTAATGCCCTCAAGACCTGTCTCGCGCACGATACCGTCAACAACATACAGCGGGTCGTTGCTCTTGTTTACCGAGCTGGCACCACGCACACGAATTTTCATAGCGCCACCAGGCACACCTGACGAGGTTACCTGCACACCCGACATACGTCCGTTCAGGGCGTCTTCAACGCGAGCTACAGGCTGATCTTTGAAACTCTTGCTATCCATTACGGCTACCGAGCCAGCCAAGTCGGCCTTCTTTACGGTACCGTAACCAATGACGATGGTTTCTTCCAGCATGCTGGCATCGTCTTGCAGTGTGATGTTCAACGGGCCACCATTCCAAGTAATGGTTTGCGTTTTGTAACCGATAAATGATACAGTTAGTTTGGTACCTTTCTTCAGATTAGAAAGTTTAAAATTACCGTCAATGTCGGTAACTGCGCCGCCGGCCTGTCCTTCAATGCGAATGGTGGCACCAATAACGGGGTCACCAGTAGCATCAAGCACTGTACCTGTACACGAGTTTTCCTGCTGCGTAGCAGTAGCAATGGAGCTATTGCTTGCCAACGCTGGAACGGCGCAAAGAGGTGACATTGTACCTAAAAGAGCCGCGAAATAAAAATTCACTCTTTTGTTCATAGATTTTTGATATTTACTATAGTTATTTAAATTGGTTATTTTGTTTTAAAAAGGGGTTGTCCTTTTCGTTGTTTGATAGGTTCTTTTCCTTTGGTTCTATATTGTTTCTTGGTTTTATTTTTTGGTTCTATATTGTTTTTTGGTTTGTTTTAGCTATTCAGCGACATCATGGGAGCAAGGGCAAACTCGTGAACTGTTGAACACAATGAAAGCTCCATTTGTTTTTCTTCAAATCGCTTCGTTGGATGCTCTTGCAGCCCTGATGTCACCGTCTCTTCATTTGGTTAATTTTTCACACATTTATCAACTTATTCAAAAGAGAGTACAAACCGTTTTCGTTTCCTCATCTTATCCTATCGTTGCTAATGTTTATATCAATCTTATATAAGTAAGTGATCTAAATTATTTTTATATATATCAGTACTAATATGGTTCATTTTCCGTTTTATAGAAAAAGTATATTATGAAACCAATAAAAGTACTTGAATTATCAGAGGTTGATCGCCTCAAATTAG
>ENA-ORMX01000924-ORMX01000924.1-human-gut-metagenome-genome-assembly--contig:-NODE-924-length-20986-cov-6.146481_pt1 | contig 20986 bp, 18 predicted proteins | sample MGYA00242108_ERZ509007 | MGnify/ENA primary metagenome ERZ509007 (study PRJEB26280, sample SAMEA2338745) | human gut metagenome | biome: human gut; feature: human-associated habitat; material: faeces...
AAATTTTAGTAGGACGGTGGCCTCCGTGCCCCGTCCTCCAGCAAGCAACGTAATTTATCCTCCAGCAAGCAACGTAATCCGTCCTCCAGCACCCCAACATAATCCATCTTCCATCATAAAAAATATTAATAAACTGTGGGTTGCTGGAGGACGGGGCACGGAGACCACCGTCCTACTTTGATTAGCAAAGCTTCGTAGTATTTTGGGATGGCAAATTAAAGTCCCCTGTTCGCCCACACAAGGGCGAAAACGCTGTTGCGTGATAAAAAGATGGGGGTTTTGTTTTGTGTTGTCGTCAAAAAGTCGTAATTTTGGCCAAAAGGTTTTCCGATTGTAAACGCAAGTAAAAGCATTACTACTATGAACGAAAAGGATAAAAAGATTACACAAGAAAACTTTGAGTCGACCTATGAGGACGAGATAGAAGTGGCTCGCATAGATAAGTTTGTGTGCGATGAAATGGCCCGCCAGATACACCGTTATATCAAGGCCATGAAGGGCAGCAAGCATATCATGTTGAAGTTTGAAGAGAGCATAGCCCCCCTGTCGGTGGCTGAGAAAGAAGAGGTGATAGCCAAATATATCGACTTGAACCGCAAGGCCATCAGTGGTCTCGACTTTAAGATAGTGTTGGCGCGCGCTATGGCCAACTATTGCGACACCTTTGCCTATCTTGTGCATTTGGTGAACGACAAGCGCCGCATGGTGTTTTACCTTAACCGTATAAAAGACAAATATTTACAGTTTCATGAGGTGTTTGAAGAAAACGGCCACTTTGGCATGAAGGACTATAAGGGGCGCGTGCTCATTACGCCGCGTTACGACTTCTTGCGCACCTGTTACGTGTATGTTGACGACCTAAAGTCGCTGCCAGTCATCGCACAGAAAGAGGGCAAGATGGGATTGATTATGCCCGACGGCTTCGATACCGTGGTGGCCGACTTCCTGTACGACGACATTTCTCTGCGCGACGAGTATCCTTACTTTGAGGCTGTGAAAGAGGGCCAAGAGGGATACATCGACAGTGAGGGCCGTTTTATAGGCAAGGTGCAACAGTAAAACACCTATGCGTTGCTTGCTGAGCCATCTTCATGCAGCAGCGCTACGAGCCGACGCATACCCTCGCTGGCACCCGCCTTGATGTGCGTAACGCCATGCAAAGCGTTGCCCGTCATGGGGTCGGGGTCGATGAGGTAGAGGGGTGTGCCGCGCCGTGCATATTGCACCAGTCCTGCCGCGGGATATACGTTGAGCGATGTGCCAATGATAACCAGTGCGTCGGCCTGCATCACGGCCTCGGCAGCCACCGATATCATGGGCACGCTCTCGCCAAAGAACACGATGAAGGGCCTGAGCAGCGACCCATCGCCCGCCTTGGTGCCTGGCGCTACGGTGCAGTGGTCGGGGGCGAGCTCTTGCTGATAGCGTGGGTCGTCGGGGTCTCGGCTCGAGCACACCTTGCTCAGTTCGCCATGCAGGTGTATCACGTGGCTGCTGCCCGCCTTTTCGTGCAGGTTATCAACATTTTGTGTGATAACCGTTACGCTATATTCTTTTTCCAGCGCTTTTATTAGTTTGTGGCCCTCGTTGGGCTGTGCGGCATACAGCTTGGTGCGCAGCATGTTATAGAAGCGAGTCACCAGGTCGGGGTCGGCCAGCCATCCTTCGTGTGTGGCCACTTGTTCTACGGGGTAGTTTTCCCACAACCCATCGTTTCCGCGGAAGGTTTTAAAACCACTTTCTACCGACATTCCGGCTCCTGTAAGAAACACTAAATTCTTCATTTTACGTTCTCCTCCTATTTTTTGTGTTTACATGTATAATGGTTATAATGCTTTGCACCTCTTGGGCTTAGCAAAGCCAAAAACGTGCTAAACTATGCAAAAATAATGTTTTTTCTATACATAAGGTGGCATTGTTCAGGAAAATTCTGTATTTTTGCACCGTTTTTGAAGATACACAATAATATTATAACATATAAATAGAAGACATGGACAAATTAAGTTACGCTTTGGGTCTGGGCATTGGTCATCAGCTGTCGCAGATGGGTGCCGAGAACCTCAACATCGACGATTTCGCACAAGCCATTAAAGACGTGATAGCAGGAAATGAGCCGAAGGTGAGCAACACCGAAGCGCAAACCATCGTACAAGAGTTCTTCCAGAAGCAGGAAGAGAAACAGCGTGCTGCTGCCGCCGAGCGCTTTAAGGGCACACGCGAGGAAGGCGAGAAGTATCTTGCCGAGAACGCAAAGAAAGACGGCGTGGTAACCCTGCCCAGCGGCCTGCAATATCAGGTGCTGAAAGAGGGCAACGGCCGCAAGCCGAAGGCTACCGACACCGTGAAGTGTCACTATGAGGGCATGCTGGTTGACGGCACCATGTTTGACAGCTCAATACAGCGTGGCGAGCCCGCCGAGTTCCCCTTGAACGGTGTTATCCGTGGCTGGACCGAGGGCCTGCAGCTCATGCAAGAGGGCGCTAAGTATCGCTTCTTCATTCCCTACCACCTGGGTTATGGCGAGCAGGGCGCGGGTGCCGCTATTCCTCCCTTCGCAGCCCTCATCTTCGATGTAGAGCTTATCGAAGTAAAGTAAAAACAATAAACTGAAAATTTTATTACACAAATAATCACAATGAAGAAATTATTTTTCGCAGTTGCTATGGCTGCAATGATTGCTGGCATCACATCGTGCGGCAATTCTACCCCCAAACCTTCGCTTAAAAACGATGTCGACACCCTGAGCTATGCTATGGGTCTGGCTCAGACACAGGGTCTGAGAGAGTATCTGGTACAGATGGACGTTGACACCGCATATATCGACGCCTTTGTAAAGGGCCTGAACGATGGCGCCAACGCCGGCGACGACAAGAAGAAGGCTGCCTACTTCCTCGGCATCAACATCGGTCAGCAGATTTCTAACCGTATGGTGAAGGGCATCAACCACGAGATCTTTGGCGAAGATTCTACCAAGACCATCTCGCTGAAAAACTTTATGGCTGGCTTCATCACTGGCGCCACAAACAAGAAAGGCCTCATGACTGTTGAGCAGGCTGGACAGCTGGCTCAGAAGAAGATGATGGATATCAAGGCCAAGAACATGGAAAGGACGTATGGCGACAACAAGAAGGCTGGCGAAAAATTTATGCAGGAAAACGCTAAGAAGCCCGGCGTAAAGACTCTGCCCAGCGGCGTGCAGTATAAGGTTATTAAAGAGGGCACCGGCGCTCTGCCTAAAGACACCTCAATGGTGACCGTAAACTATGAGGGTCGCACCATCGATGGCAAGGTGTTTGATAGCAGCTACAAGCGCAATCAGCCCGCCGAGATGCGCGCTAACCAGGTAATCAAGGGTTGGACCGAGGCACTGGTTCGCATGCCTGCAGGCTCTGTATGGGAGGTTTACATTCCTCAGAACCTGGCTTACGGCGAGCGCGAGGCTGGCGAAATTAAGCCTTTCTCGGCTCTGATCTTCAAGATTGAACTGCTCAAAGTAAAATAAGTTTTTAAGTTGACCCGTGACGAGCTGACCAGTTGCTACCAAAGGTTATCAATAAATGTATTGAACCCTGAAAGCAACAAGCAAGAAGCTTGTCAACTCGTCACTCGTCAACTCGTCAACTATAAAAAGAGTGGCATCGAGAGCAGGCATAAGGCCAGCCACGGTGCCACTTTCGTTTTAACACTAAGATAAGATGAAAAAGATAATCTTGATGGCCGCCATCATCGTGGCCAGCACAGCGCTGTATGCAGCGCCTTCAAAGAAGAAGAAAAAAGAGGTTGCTGCCGCAAAGGTAGAAAAACCCGTTGAACTGATCTCGGCCTCTGACTCGCTGAGCTATGCCGCAGGAAAATTTATGTCGCGCGGACTGCTTGAATATCTGCAGCGCAACCTGCAGGTAGACACCGCTTACCTGGCCGACTTTATCACGGGTTTCCGCGAGGCAATGGAGAAAACTGGCAACCCCAAATATACCGCTATGAACGCAGGACGCACCATCGCACAGCAGGTTGACAAGCAAATGCTGCCCACCGTGCTGAAGCAGTTTGAGGGCACCGAGCACACCATCGACGCACGTCTGCTGCACGAGGGCTTCATCTCAGGCGTATTGGCCGACACCACCATCATGACCGAGCCTCACGCCGTAACCTTATTTAAAGTCACCAGCGAGGCCGACGAAAAGAAGAAAAACGAGGCTTACAAAACCGCTAACGAGGCTTGGCTGAACGAAAACAAAACAAAAGAGGGCGTACAGACACTGCCCAGCGGACTGCAATATAAGGTGCTGACCACAGGCAATGGCAAGGTGGCCAAGGCCGACGATATGGTGACCGTGAAATATGAGGGCAAACTGATTGACGGCACCGTGTTTGACAGCAGCTATAAACGTAACCCGCAAACCACCGAGTTCCGCCCTAACCAGGTAATAAAGGGCTGGACCGAGGCGCTGTGCATGATGCCCGAAGGCAGCAAGTGGGAACTGTATATACCGCAAGAACTGGGCTACGGAGCACGTGGCGCGGGTCAGCAAATAAAGCCTTTCTCTACCCTTATCTTCACGGTTGAGGTGGTAAAGGTGCAAGAGGCTGAGAAGAAGGAAGAGGCCGCTGAAAAGGCTAACCCCGCCACGCCAGCTAAGAAATCGGCTGCCAAGAAATCGGCTGCCAAGAAATCTGCTAAGAAAAAGGTGGTGAGAAAGAAATAATCCGTGCCCCATCTTAAAACATATTAATAAACGGTGGGTTGCTGGAGAACAGGGCACAGAGACCCTGTTCTACTATGATTAGCATGGCAAACTTCAGTAGGACGGTGGTCTCCGTGCCCCGTCCTCCAGCAAGCAGCGTGCTCCATCCTCCAACGTAACGAACCATTTTATAATAAAAACATTTTTTGGTTCTCATTTCTGCATATTTATGCAAGATGGGGGGCGTGTTGCAATACCCATCAAATTACGAACTGAAAGCCTTGGTTTCGCATCCTGAAACCAAGGCTTTTAGCGTCTGAAACCCTTGGTTTTAGGGCCTGAAACCCATGCTTTCTCAAATCAGTAGTATCAATAAAATTTTCTGTAAGCAAACCCCTTGCTTTTACTTACAGATTATCACAAAATTAAGAAATGTTTAGTTAAAAACGGGCTCTCGCCCATATTGTATATTTATACATTTTTGTCCGTGTTTTGTATATTTATGCATTAACAGTGTGCCATTGTATATTTATATATTTGTAAAACAAACCATAGTAGGACGGTGGCCTCCGTGCCACGTCCTCCATCAGCCAACGTTTCTCGTCTTCCAGCAATTGACATAGGTCTTCTCAGGGAGGACGGGGCGCGGAGACCCTCGTCCTACTATGATATCCCTTGTTTGCCTCACTATATTGTCACTTGCTTGCATGTCCCCCTCCTTAGTAGGACGGTGGCTTCCGTGCCCCCGTCCTCCAACACCCAACGCATCTCGTCCTCCAACCCCTTCTGTCCCCGTCCTCTCATCTTCCTTCATCCGCCCTCTCTTGTTAACGAATATTAAAAACCAATGGCTAAGGGTAATAAATGTTTGAAAGGTATGGCGCACCGATGTTTTTTTTTTATTTTTGTGTGGTAATGTGAAATGCATCTGTGAGATAATGCATAATATGCAAAGAAAAAACTCACATAATATATTAACTTATTAACAAAAAACTTCAATTTTTATTATGGCAACATCATTCTTACTCATCGGAGGCTTGGGCACTCCTGAACTCCTCGTCATCTTACTGGTTGTATTGCTGCTCTTCGGTGGCAAGAAAATTCCTGAACTGATGAAGGGCTTGGGCAAAGGCGTGAAAAACTTTAAAGAGGGCGTAAACGGCATTGAAGAAGAAATAAACCGCGAACCCACAAAACCCTCAAACAACGCTCAGCAAAGAAAAAATTCACCCGATATGCCCGATGAGAAATAATAACCTCGATAACCCAAATAACGAGCAATACAACAACGAGCAAGAAGCTGAAAATCAACAGTATTCAGACGAACAATATTCGGATGAGCAGTATTCAGACGAACCCTGTTCGGATGGTGAGCCCTATTCTGACAATGAACAGGAGGCTGACGACGAGCAAGAGGCTGACGATGAACAGGAGCCAATGTCGTTTTGGGACCACTTAGAGGCCTTTCGCTGGATGCTCATACGCATCATTGGCGCCATGGCCGTGTTTGTGCTTGGTGGCTTCGCCTTCATACCGTGGCTGTTTCAGCATGTGGTGATGGCGCCCAGCAAGCCCGACTTCTTCTTATATCGCTGGATGAAAACGGCGGCGGGATGGGTGTCGGTGGTGCCCGACGACTTGTTGCAACCTTTTCATGTTGACATCATCAACATTAACCTCTCGTCGCAGTTCTTTCTGCATATGTCGCTGTCGGTATGGGTGGCATTGCTGCTGGCGTTTCCATACATCGTGTTCGAGGTATGGCGCTTTGTGTGCCCTGCGCTGTATAAGAACGAGCAGCGTGGCGTGCGCTTCGTCTTCGTCTTCGGCACCGTGATGTTTTTCATGGGCTGCTGCGTGGGCTATAGCGTGGTGTTTCCGCTCACGCTCAGGTTCTTGTATAGCTATCAGATAAGTCCGGAAATTACCAATCAGCTGTCGCTCGACTCGTATATGAACAATTTTCTCATGCTCACCTTCATGATGGGCATCATCTTCGAACTGCCGCTGGTGTGCATGGGAATATCAAAAATCGGACTGCTGAACCGCAGCTTCTTCTCGCGCTTCAGGCGTCATGCCGTCGTGGCACTGCTTGTCTTGGCAGCCTTTATCACGCCCTCGGCCGACCCCTTCACGCTCATGTCGGTGTTTATACCGCTGTATGTGCTGTGGGAACTGAGCGCATTCCTGGTGAAACCTGCGCCGAAGGTGGAAGAGGAGGAACCGCTGAGCGAGGCCGAAGCAAATGGCGACTTTAGCGCGCACGGCGATAGCTTGTAAGAGGCATTGCCCCCAAAAAAATAAAATATTGTTTACGAAACTGTAAGCACACCCTTCACGAAACGTTCTTTGCCAAAGCAGTCGAGGCGCGTTTCGATATGGCTGAGGCCCTCGTCAAGCATCATTTGGCGGGTGGCCTCGGCGTATAACGCATTGATTTCGAACAGCACACAGCCGCCAGGGCGTAACGCCTCGACGGCATAACGCGTGATGGCACGGTAGAAGCGCAACGGGTCGTCGTTGGGCACAAAAAGGGCCATGTGGGGCTCGTGCGCCAACACGTTGCGGTGCATGGCTTCGGCCTCGCGCTGGCAGATGTAGGGCGGATTGCTCAGCACCATGTCAAGACAGGCGTGGTGCTGCGGAGGCTGTAACGCATCTTGCTGAACAAACGACACTTGCGCTCCCAAACGCTGGGCGTTGCTACGGGCTTGCGCAAGGGCTTGGGGCGAAAGATCCCAGGCTTGCACCGTGGCTCGGGGGAGGGCTAAGGCCACGCTGATGGCTATGCAACCGCTGCCCGTGCCGATATCGAGAATGTGAAGGGAGGGGCTTGTTTGTGAAGCGGTGTTTGCTTGTGATGCAGTGTTTGCTTGTGATGTAGCTTTAATCATAGCCTCGGCCGATTGCACGGCCCAGTGTACCAGCTCTTCGGTTTCGGGTCGTGGAATGAGCACGGCGGGGCTTACCTCGAAACTGTGGCCCGCAAAGGGGGCATGGCCTAACACATATTGCACGGGCTCGGCCTGTTCAAGGCGGCGCGTCATGGCCTCCAGCCTACGGGCATCGTCGGCCGACAGTTGCGACACCTTGCCACAACAAATATCGGTGAGCGAAAGGCCAAACGCCTCGTCGAGCACCCAGCGCGCCACGGCTTGCGCCTCGCGCTCATCGTAAACGGATGTCAGCCGTTTGCGCAGTTCTTCGTACGACATTTTACGATTTAAGTGAAAAGTGAAAAGTGAAAAATTCTCTTGCTTTTCTTTTTCACGCTTCTAAGTGTTTATTGTTCTTATAGTTCTCTCTTTGTTTTCTTGTCCGCTCGGCTTTGCCGCTTGCCTAAGCAAGAACTCGTTTACTGACAGCATGTCACAGACATGCGAAATGTGAGCTATTTTACAAACGTTTCAATAATATTTCCTTCCCACAGCTCTTGCTTTTTCAGCTTTAGGTCTGCTGGCAGGGTGGGGGCAGCGGTGCCTGTGGTAAAGGTGGTGGGAGCGGTTTCAACACGTATCTCGTCGTACAGACCACGGTTGATAAACTGCTGAAGCAGGTGAGCGCCACCCTCTACCAATAGCGCTTGGCGGTGCTCGGCTTGCAACTGGCTGAGCATCTCGTCGATGCTGTGATTGCAGCGCCAGTGTGTGGGCAGCCCTTCAGGCACGCTGTGCGACAACACGATGGGCAGCGGCGCATGGCCCGCCCAGTGGCGCACGTCAAGGTGGGGATGATCGCGGTCGTAGGTGGTGCGGCCCACCACAATGGCATCGCACTCGCTACGAAGCTTGTGTACCAGCATCTGCGTGAAGGGCGTTGAGAGGGCCGTAGGGGCGAAGGCGTTGTCAATGAGATGGTTGGCGCTCTGTGCCCATTTCAGTATGATGTAAGGTCGCTGCAGCGTGTTCACGGTGATGAAGCGGCGTATGAGGTCACGACATTCGGCCTCGAGCACGCCCACCGTAACATCGATGCCCGCCTCACGTATTTTTGCTATGCCACGGCCATGCACCTTGGCAAAGGGGTCGACACAGCCCACCACCACGCGTCGCACGTGCTTGCTCACAATGAGGTCGGCACAGGGGGGCGTCTTGCCGTAGTGGGCACAGGGCTCAAGACTCACGTAGATGGTGGCCTCGGGCAACAGCGCCTCGTCTTCCTTACGCACTGAGGCAAAGGCGTTTACCTCGGCATGGCCTTCGCCACAACGCACATGATAGCCTTCGCCTATAATGCGGCCTTGTGCCACAATAACGGCACCCACCATGGGGTTGGGCTTGGCGTTCTGCTGGCCGTTGACGGCCAACTGCAAGCAGCGCCGCATATATCTTTCATCAATGTTTGTCATCGTTTATTGTTTTTTAGGGGAAATAATGATAAGCCTTTCTAAGCCTTTCTAAGCCAGAGGGTAATAAGCCTCACTAAGCCTTTCTAGGCCTTTCTAAGCCGAGGGGACAATGGAGACTGGTGGGCGTGAGAGCGGAAAAGCAATAGGATTTTTCACTTTTCACTTTTCCCTTTTCACTTAAATTCTTCCTACATATCAAACTGTGAGCAGTGCCATGAGAAGATGAAGGGGTAGAAAAAGCCGCGTATGGCGCCCATTACGCCACGCACGCTTTGTGCCTTGGGATACAGGTTGTTACGATGCTTCATGCACAGCCAGCACAGCTGCATGAGCGGCCATAAGCCGGGGCGCAACATTAATGACGCCATGCGGTGTGGCAAGGCCAGGGCGGCATTGCCTGCGGTGTGGGTGGCAATAAGGTTATACACCAGATGCCAGTTGGGTTTGCGCTGCAGGGCGCGATAGTTGCGCAGACCATACACGTAAGGTTGCCATGTGGTGCGTTTCTGCTCGCCACACACCGCAATGTTTTGCAGCAGCGCCGCCTCGCCGTCGTGCGAGCGGTGCCAGTTGAGCGGTTCGTCCACGCGCACGATGGCGTTAGGCTGGCGGAAGAAGTAAGCGTTCAGCGCTAGACTCCAGTCGTACACAATGCGGTCGTTGGTCCAACTCTCGGGGCGCTGTATGAAGTCGCGGCGCGCTATCATGGTGTGGCCCGCAATGCCCGTAAAGAGCATGGCCTCGAGGTTGCAGCGTGGTGCCACGGTGTGCGCTGTGGCCATATCGCGCCCACGTAGGTGCGTAGAATAACAAATGTTGCAAGGGCCGATGGCCTCAATCTGTCGCTCAAGCTTGTTGGGCATCCACACATCGTCTTGGTCAGAGATGGCAATGTAGTCGGCCGTGGCGCGCAGGCACGCCGTGTGGAAGTTGCGGTTGAAGCCCAAGTTCTTCTCGTTAACGTGTATCTGCATTTGTGGTACACGCTCGGCATATTGGCGCAGAATGTTTACGGTGTTGTCAGTCGACCCATCGTCTTGCACAATGATCTCGGCTATGGGGTAGGTTTGTGCCAGGATGCTGTCCATCTGCTCGCGCAAGAAGCGCTCGCCATTGTAGGTACACATCACAACGGCTATGGTTGGTGTTTCTTTCATATTTTCTATTATTTTGTTCTTATGGGTTATATGCCTTTCTAAGCCTTTCTCTTATAGGCCTTACTAAGCCTTACTAAGCCGAGGAGACTGGAGGAGGATAGAGGGTGAAAGCTAACGAGAGCGGCAAAGCAATAGGATTTTTCACTTTTCACTTTTCACTTTTCCTTTCCCCTTAATAAACCCTATGCACTCTTGAAGAATGTGTGCGCCAGCTATGCGCATCACGCCATAATAAAGCACGGCGGCCATGGCTATGCGAGACAAGAGCTTCAGCCACAGGTTGTTGATGGGCTCGGTGGCTATCCATGTGGCCAGACTGGTAGCCAGAGCAGCCAAGGCAAAGGGTACAATGTCTTTTAAGAACGGCCATAGGCCATAGTGCAGCAGGGGTGCCGCCAGCACATACCACACCATCATTGACAGGGCGGCCACCACCACATAGGCCACCACCATGACGTGTATGCCCCAAGGCCACAGCGTACACATGATGGCAATGTTGGCCAGGCTCACGCCCAAGGTGGCACGGAAGAAGGTGCCTGAACGGCCACAGCTAATGATGGCGTTGCCCAGCAGCGTGCTGATAGGCGTGATGGCACCTGCCACACACAACATTTGTATCAGTGTGGCGCTGGCCTCCCATTTCTCGGTGAGGGCCAAGATGATAAACTCGTGCGCCACGATGCCGAAGCCAAAGAGCAGCGGAAACGACACAAAGGCAGTAAAGCGCATGAGCTTACGAAAGGCAGCTGTTTGTCGGCCCGCATCGTCTTGCAGGTCTACCAACACAGGTTGCGATACCTGCGCCACCATGTTCTGTATCAGCGAGTAACATTTAAAGTTCCATTGATATGCTTGGTTAAAGTTGCCAGCGTCGGTGGTAGAGAAGTAGTGGCCCAACAATATGTTGAGCACATTGTTATTGACGTGTGTGGTGATGGTTGATGCCAATATCTTGCACGAGAAGCGAAACATACGGCGCACAGGGGCAAACGTGATGCCGCGCACCGATGGGCGCCAAGGCGAATAATGCCACAAGAGCAAGGTGTTAAGCGCCACATACACAATGTTTTGCGTGGCCAGCGACCAATAGGCCATGCCCGCAAAAGCCATGACGGCACCCGTGCAGCCCGACAGCGTGATGGCCGTCATCGAGGCTTTGGCTATCTGCTTGGCTCGTAGGTTTTTAAACAGCCAGGCCGACTGTGCCGTGCCCATCGACGCAATAACGATGCTGAGGAAGGCGTAACGGCACAAGGGCACCACCTGTGGCGTGTTATACCAGCGGCCAATGAGAGGAGCGGCGAAGAAGAGCACAAGGTAAAGGCTGCCACCCATAAGAATGTTGAACCAAAACACCGAGTTATATTCGGTGTGCGTGGGCGCCTTCTCGTTGGCCAGCGCCACCTTGAACCCGCTGTCTTGCAAGGCCGTAGCAACAAGGGCAAACACGCTGATAATGGCCATCATACCATAGTCGGAGGGTGCCAATAGGCGCCCCAAGATGATGCCAAACAGCAGTCCGATCACTTGCTGCACCATGGTGTTCATGCCGCCCCAAAATAGTCCGCGGGCGGTCTTCTCTTTTAATGTCTCCACGTTGTTGTAGTATATATCTTCTTCGTTGTGCAAAATTACTGCTTCTTGCTGAATGGCACAAGTAATTATGTGCGAAAAAGTAACAAATGGCTGCCAAAAAGCCTTTGCCAGAGCATGAAAAGATGCCGATTGGCCCTTCAAATGCCATAATTATATAAATAAAGGCGCAAACATTTTCGGTAGTGTGAAAAAAATGTTATCTTTGCACGCCTGTATTATGTTCGCACGTCAATAGCGCAGCGCATAATGCCGACCTTGACAAAGGAGACCCTTGAAACGTACTTGACAAAGAAAACCCCTTGACAACGTACTTGACAAAGAAACCCCCTTGACAAAGAACTTGACAATGTAACCCCCTTGACAAAGAAGGAAAAAACTGAAAAATAAATAAACAAAAAAACAAGAAAATGCAGAACAAAGGAATTGTAATCACAACAGCCGTCTTGCTGACGCTGGCAAGCCTTTTCTACCTGTCGTTCTCAGCAGCTACACGCTACTATGACGCTCAGGCAGCAAAGATTCAAGACCCCATCGCACAGCAAGACTACAAAGACTCTGTGAAGTACCTTGGCATCTACTCTTACCAGAAATGTCTGGAGACACAGATTGGCCTCGGTCTTGACCTTAAGGGAGGTATGAACGTCATCCTCGAAGTGAGCGTGCCCGATGTTATCGAAACATTGGCCGACCACAAGACCGACGCCGCCTTCAAAAAGTCGATGAACGAAGCTAAGAAGGAAGAAGAGACCAGCCAGAAAGACTTCATCACCCTCTTCGTTAACGCTTACCATCGTAACGCCCCCGGACATCGTCTGGCCGAAGTATTCGCTACACAGCAAATGCAGGGCAAGGTGAGCTCGCAGAGCACCGACAGCGAGGTAGAGAAAGCCTTGCGCACTGAGGCTCAGTCTGCTATCGACAACTCGTTTAACGTGGTGCGTACACGTATCGACAAGTTTGGCGTGGTGCAGCCCAACATTCAGAAGTTGGAAGGCCAGCAAGGACGTATCATGGTAGAAATGCCTGGTATTCGTGAGCCCGAGCGTATGCGTAAGCTGCTGCAGGGTAGCGCAAACCTTGAGTTCTGGGAGACTTTCAATGCCGACGAGATTGTGCCCTACCTGGTACAGGTTGACCAGCAGGTGGCTAACGGTGGTCATGCTGAAAAGGCCGACACCGCTGCACAGGCTAAAGCTGATGAAGCTAAAGCTGAAGAGGCTAAGGCTGATGTAGCAAAGAATGAGGCTAACGCTAAGTTTAAGATTGCCGACAACACCAAGGAGGAGACCGCTGCCGATAAGGCTGCCAACACTCGCACCGAGGAGGCTATGAAGAAGCAGCACCCGCTGCTGGCCATCCTGCAGACCACTGGCCAGGGCGCGCTGAGCACCGTAGGCTATGCTAACGTGCGCGACACCGCTGCCGTGAACGCTATCATCAACTCGGCTGCCGCTAAGCGTATTCTGCCCACTAACCTGAAGCTGCTGTGGAGCGCTAAGCCCGCCGACGGCCTCACCGTTAAGAATGTATATGAGCTGCACGCCATCAAGATTACTTCAACCAATGGCCGCGCTCCGCTGGAAGGCGATGTTATTACCGACGCTAAAGACCAGTTTGACCACCTCTCAGGTGCTCCTGAGGTAAGCATGAGCATGAACACCGACGGCGCTCGCCGCTGGGCAGCGCTGACCAAGGCTAACGTAGGCAAGGCCATCGCTATCGTGCTTGACGGAAGCGTTTACTCGGCTCCCCGCGTAAACGGTGAGATTGCTGGCGGACAGTCGTCAATCACAGGTAACTTCACCATCGAAGATACAAAAGACTTGGCCAACACCTTGAAGTCGGGTCGTATGCCCGCTCCCGCACGTATCGTACAGGAAGAGGTGGTAGGTCCTACACTGGGTGCACAGTCAATCCAGCAGGGTATTATCTCATTCGTTATCGCCTTCGTTATCTTGATGCTGTACATGGTTATTATGTACGACGTCATCCCTGGTATGATGGCCAACTTGGCACTGATTGTCAACTTGTTCTTCACGCTGGGTATCCTAACCTCGTTCCAAGCAGCCCTCACCATGAGTGGTATTGCTGGTATGGTGCTGTCGTTGGGTACCGCCGTCGACGCTAACGTGCTTATCTATGAACGTACCAAGGAAGAGCTACGCTCGGGCAAGGGCATCAAGCAGTCAATCCAGCTGGGTTACAGCAACGCCTTCTCGGCTATCTTCGACTCTAACTTGACATCAATCATCACAGGTGTTATCCTTTATGTGTTTGGTACAGGCCCCATCCGCGGCTTCGCCACCACTTGGATCATCGGTATCGTTTGCTCATTCTTCACCGCTGTGTTCCTCACACGTCTCGTTTACGAGCACCAGATGAAGAAGGATCGCTGGTTGGGTCAGACCTTCTGCACACGCTTCTCACGCAACCTGATGCAGAATGTCAACTTCCCCTTCATGAACATCTATAAGAAGACATTCGCCTTCGTGATTGTTTGCATCGCTGTGTTTGCAGTAAGCTTCGGCGTGCGTGGCTTGAGCCGCAGTATCGACTTTACGGGTGGTCGCAACTATGTTATTGCTTTTGAAAAGCCTGTTGAGCCCGAGCAGGTTCGCGCATTGTTGCAGGAGGCTTTCCCTGGCTGCACATCAAGCGCACTGGCACTGGGTACTGACCATAAGACCATTCGTATCTCAACCAACTATAAGATTGAGAGCAACGACCCGAAGGTTGACGACCAGGCCGAGACCATCTTGTTCAACACACTGAAGAAGGCTAACCTGGTGACACAGAAGGATGTGAAGGCCTTTAAGAACCCCGATATCCGTACTGGTGGTTCTATCGTTACCTCAACAAAGGTAGGCCCCTCTATCGCTAAGGATATTACTTATGGCGCTATCATCAGCGTGCTCATCGCATTGGCAGCCATCTTTATCTATATCTTGATACGTTTCCACAACCTGGCCTTCTCGGTAGGTTCTACCGTGGCACTGGCTGTCGACACCGTGTTTGTGCTGGGTATCTATTCGCTGTGCTGGGGCTGGATGCCATTCTCACTCGAGATTGACCAGACGTTTATCGGTGCTTTGCTTACCGTGATAGGTTACTCTATCAACGATAAGGTGGTGGTATTCGACCGTATCCGTGAGAACCTGGGCTTGCATCCTAAGGCTGAGCTGCAGTCGCTCTTCAACGACTCTATCAACCAGACCTTGGCACGTACCATCAACACATCACTCTCTACATTGATCGTGTTGCTCTGCATCCTCTTCCTCGGTGGAGAGAGCATCCGCAGCTTCGCCTTCGCTATGAGCCTTGGTGTGGTTATCGGTACATTGTCGTCAATCTTCGTGGCTTCGCCCATCGCCTTCCGCGTAATGGGTCGTCGCATCAAGGAGACTGATGAGGCTACTGTTGTAGCTAAGGCATAAATGAAATGCTGTTCTGAAAAGAATAGATAATAAGAAATAATGAAAAAGGCCTGCCTCACAATCACGTGAGGCAGGCTTTTTTTGTGCATGGGGGTTATGGGTCTTATAGGTCTAATAGGTCTTATGGGTCTTATAGGGCTTATAGGGGTTATGGGGCTTATAGGTGCCCCTTATATCTCTGGCTGCTCGGCCAGCCCCATAACATACTGGTGTAGCTCCTTATAGAACTTGTGTCGAGCCAGCGTGTCGGCATTGCCTATGATGATGAGTTTCATGCGAGCACGGGTGATGGCAACGTTCATGCGACGTAGGTCAGCGAGGAAGCCTATCTGTCCATCATCGTTGGCGCGCACCAGCGATATGATGATGATGTCGCGCTCTTGCCCTTGAAAGCCATCGACGGTGTTGATGGTGATGAGGCGTCGTAAGGGGCGCAGCCATTCGTCAGAGCGCACCAGTTGGCGCAGATATTGCACCTGAGCACGGTAAGGCGAGATGACGCCCACATCTATTTGTTCGTCTAAGGCTCGCGCGCGTCCTATCTTCATATAATAGTCGCGTAGCGTTTGCATGCAGAGTTTAGCCTCTTGACGGTTTACGCGCCCAAAGCTTTCGCCCACAAACTCTTCGTGAGCGCCCTCCAGTGGCGTGTCAATCCATTGCATGGGGCAGTCGTAGTCGAGTATGCCGCGATGCTCTACCTCAGGGGCAGTGAGCACCTTTCCGCCGTAGAACCAATTGCTTGAAAACTGCATGATGGTGCGTTTCATACGATACTGCATTTCAAGCAGTTGCACCGCTTCGGGGTGCGTGTGTACGATGCGCTCCATTAGTGTGGTGGCCAGACCTCCGCGCATGGCCGCCACGCTCTTCACGGTGGGTGGTAGCTGACAGTGGTCGCCCGCCAGCACCACACGTCCAGCGCGCCGTATGGCTATCCAGCAGGCCGCTTCGAGGGCTTGTGCCGCCTCGTCGATAAACAGTGTGGCAAAGTGTTGTCCCTCCATGGCTCGGCTGCCGGCTCCCGTCAGTGTGCAGGCTATCACACGCGCCTCGCCAAACACGTCGGCATGAATACGCACCTCCAGTTCTACGGCTCGGCTTTTCAGCCGTTCCACCTTTTGGTGCCAGTTGTCGGTTCGGCGTCGGGTGCCACGCAGTTCGCGTATAGCCTTTCGTATGCTCCACAGCTGAGGGTAGTCGGGGTGGTCGGCAAAGCGTCGTTCGTAGGTGCTGGCCAACAGATGGTCGTCAACGCGAGCGGGATTGCCAATGCGTAGCACGCTGATGCCGCGCTCCATCAGTTTGCGTGCTATCCAGTCGACAGCCATATTGCTTTGTGCGCACACCATCACTTGGCTTTCACGCGTCAGCGTTTCGTTGATAGCCTCTACCAGCGTTGTGGTCTTGCCTGTGCCAGGAGGGCCGTGCAGCACCATCACATCTTTAGCGCAGAGCACGCGTGCCACGGCCTTTTCTTGCGATGCGTTGAGCCAAGGCAGCCGAGGCGGTGTGAAGGTGAAGTGTTGCAGCGCCATTTGTGGCGTGTAGAACACGTCGCGCAGATAAGCCAAGCGGTTGCCACGGGCACGGATGGCGCGGTCGAGGGCTTCGAACATCAGCCGGTAGCTGGTTTCGTCGAAGCCTATCTGCACGCCCACGCCCGTAGCCTGTTGCAGTTGTGTGCCTTGCGACACATCGGCCACCTGCACGGCCATGCGGTCGGTGCCAGCCCAGCTCACGGTGCCCGTTATGGGCAGCCAGTGCAGCTTGTCGGGTGCTGCGGGGTCGAGGGTGAAGAAGCATACGGGGCGCCCACATTCAAAGTTGTGTTCAATATCATCGTCGGCCGTTCCTGTGTCGCGTCGCACCAGCTCAACGATGGCTTGGTTCAGCGAGTTCCAGTAGGTGCGTCCCACCGACACCTGTAGCCACGCGTCGCCACGTTTCACCTTTCGGGCCATTGATGTGGCCTGTGTCAGTTGTTTGAATTGCTCCTTCTCGCAAGCATATTCTATCTGCAACAACATTTTTTGTTGCATGAGTGCCTGCACGGGCGTATTTGATGTTTGCATGCCTTAAATTCTTGTTTTTCTTTCTGTTTCTTGCAAAGGTAAATAAAAAATGACGGGCAAATAAGATATTTTTCTATAAATTTGCACATAAATATCAACAACATTACGCTATGCAATCCTACCAAACATCGAGCCAAGGCATCGCCCTCAACCGCCTTGCCATAGGCTATGCCGCCCACCAAGGCTCTGCCCACATTGTGGCTCAAGGGCTTGTGGCCGAAGCCCATCCCGGACAGCTTACCTGCCTTGTGGGAGGCAATGGTGTGGGAAAGTCGACCTTGCTGCGCACGGTGGCCGCTCTGCAGAAACCGCTGAGGGGCTGTGTGAGCATTGATGGCCAGCGCACCGATGTGCTGAGTGCCGCCCAGCGAGCGCAACAGGTGGCGGTGGTGCTGTCGGCCACGCCCCAGTTGCCACATACCACCATCGGCCGACTGGTAGCCATGGGCCGAGCCCCCTACACAGGCTTTTGGGGCCGACTGTCAGAAGCCGACCATGCCGCCTGCACCGAGGCTATGCGCCAGGTGGGCATTGAGCATCTGCGCCACCGCTTGCTCGACGAGGTGAGCGATGGCGAGCGACAGAAAGCCACCATTGCCCGCGCCCTGACTCAGCACACGCCCGCCATTGTGCTCGACGAGCCTACCGCCTTTCTCGATTATCCCAGCAAGGCGGCCGTGATGGCGTTGTTGCGCCGACTGGCTGTTGAGGGACAGCGCACGGTGTTGCTCTCTACGCACGACTTGGGGCTTGCCCTGCAGCTTGCTCACCACTTATGGGTAATGACTGATGGAGCGGTGGTGCAGGGGTCGCCCACACAGTTGGCTGCCGATGGCACCTTAAACCGCTTCATCGACAGCGACTTGCTCTCGCTTGATGCTGCCTCGCTCACCATTCAGATGAAAGGGGTGAGATAATAGGCATAAAGATGTGTCAAGATGTGGGCTGACAAGATAAAAAAAGCGACCTAAATAGTGGGCCGACCCGAAAATTATAAGTATCTTTGCAAAAAGATATATATGTTGAGCGTACCGCGACGATGCGTTGCACTCAATGGCATTAAGTTACTATCAGGAAAAGAAGAATGTTGAACTTAGACAACTTTTACAAGGCTCGCTACGTGTTGAGCAAAACCATCAGAAAGACAAACCTCGTGCATGCACTTAAGGTGAACCCTGAGTGTGACGTGTACCTAAAGCCCGAGTGCTTGCAGAAAACAGGATCGTTTAAGATACGTGGCGCCTATTATAAGATATCGCAGCTTACCGACGAGGAGAAGGCGAAGGGCGTGATAGCTTGCTCGGCAGGCAACCATGCACAGGGCGTGGCGCTCGGCGCTTCGGCCATGGGCATCAAGTCGCTCATCTGTCTGCCCGAGGGCGCTCCCATCAGCAAGGTAGAGGCTACGCGCCGTTTGGGTGCCGAGGTGTGCCTCGTGCCTGGCGTGTATGACGATGCCTATCAGAAGGCGTTGCAGCTGCGCGACGAGTTCGGCTACACTTTTATCCACCCCTTTGACGACGAGAACGTGATTGCCGGACAAGGTACCATAGGCCTTGAGCTGCTTGACCAGCTGCCCGACGTTGAGGCCGTGGTAGTGCCTGTGGGCGGTGGCGGCCTTATTTCGGGCATTGCCTTCGCTATCAAGTCGTTAAACCCCAATATCAAGGTGTTTGGTGTTCAGGCCGAAGGTGCTCCCAGCATGGTAAACAGCCTGCACGACAACAAGCAAGAGGCGCTGCCCTCGGTGTCGACCATTGCCGATGGCATTGCCGTGAAAGAGCCTGGCTCGCTCACCTTCAAGACGTGTTCTGAATATGTTGACGACATTGTAACCGTGACCGAAGACGAGATATGTGCCGCTATCTTGCATCTGCTTGAAAGCGAGAAGATGGTGGCCGAAGGTGCGGGTGCTGCCAGCGTGGCCGCCGTTATGTTTAACAAGGTGCCGGTAAAGGGCCTGAAAACGGTGTGCGTGGTGAGCGGCGGAAACATCGACGTTACCATCTTGAACCGTGTGATAAACCGCGGCTTGACAAAGAGCGGACGCATCTGCACGCTGTGCATTGAGCTTGACGATAAACCCGGACAGCTGGTGGCTGTAAGCACGGTGATAGCCAGCTTGGGCGCCAACATTATCAGCGTGAACCACGAACGCAATGCCGACAGCGAACATGTTAACGCTTGCCTCTTACGCCTCACGGCCGAGACCAAGAACAAAGAGCATGTGAACGAGATACGACGCCAGCTGAAAGAGCAAGGCTTTAAGATTGTGTAATAATAACAATATAATTATGAACAAAGCAATACATACCGACAACGCTCCCAAAGCGTTAGGTCCTTACAGCCAAGCCATTGAGGCTGGCAACATGGTGTTTGCATCGGGACAGGTGCCCATCGACCCTGCCACCGACCAGTTTGTGCCCGGTGGCATTAAAGAGCAAACCCGTCAGGCGCTTACCAACGCCCGTAACATCTTGGCCGAGGCTGGCACCGACCTTGCCCATGTGGTGAAGACCACCGTCTTCCTTTCAGATATGGACAACTTTGCCGCTATGAACGAGGTGTATGCTCAGTTCTTTGAGCAGCCCTATCCCGCACGCTCGGCTGTGGCAGTGAAAACATTGCCCAAGGGTGCCCTGGTAGAGGTAGAGTGTATCGCTGTGAAATAAAACCAAGAAAACCTATGCATGTGCATCCGCTGTGGAACGACCAGTATTGGCCACTCATCATTAAGCTATATCTTGCTAAGCCTATGGGCATGAAGGCAATGTATAGCAAGGGGGTGGTAGACCTGAGCATCGAACTGCACATACCGCCTTTCTACATTTATGAAAGGCTGGAGGAGGTGGAGCGCAACCAGCGCCCGCTGATACAACACCTGCGCACACTGTATGAGGGCAACGCTCGCCGACTGTCGCGCGACGCGAAGCAGCTCAGGCAGATGGCGGGCTTTGGCACGGGTGGACTGTTCTTCGACGATGTGTGCATAGACAACGACTTTGAGCGCGACTACTGTCCTGTGGCCGACGATACGGCCATGACGCCCGCTATGCTCACCCTCATTCTGAACCTTTATTTCCAACTTATTCCTGACACGATGAAGGCTACAACGCCTGAGGTGCAACTGCTGGCCAAACGCCTTCATGTGACCCCCGACGAGGTGGTGCAGGTGCTGAAGCTGTGCTTGGCTGAAGACCCTTGCATACCTGAACATCGGCGCGAACGACTGTTAGGTTCTTCCAGTGCTGCGGCTTCTGTTGCTTCTTCGTCTACTTCTTCGGCCGCTGGCTCTACAGCCTCATTATCACAGGCTGTAAACAAGCTGTGGCACCGCTATGGCAATGGTGATGCAATAATGGTGGAGGAGGCTGCTGAACGCTTTGATCCTTATTTTGAGTGATCGTTAAACGACAATACGCTACAACAAGCAACAACCCTGAGCAACAAAAGAACAACAAACAATAATATTGTACAACGCACAATAAAGCAACAACGCTGAACAACAAAAGGACAACAGGAACAACTATAGTTTCATACTGAATAGTATTGAAAAAGTTGTTCCTGTTGTCCTTTTGTTGTTCTATGTTGTTGTTTAACAATTCAATAATATATTATTATGCTCGCAATGCTTTGGGCTCAGTGGAAATTTAGTGGGGATAAGCATAAATCTTTGCAAGTCGATACAGAA
>ENA-ORMX01000926-ORMX01000926.1-human-gut-metagenome-genome-assembly--contig:-NODE-926-length-20958-cov-3.943166_pt1 | contig 20958 bp, 18 predicted proteins | sample MGYA00242108_ERZ509007 | MGnify/ENA primary metagenome ERZ509007 (study PRJEB26280, sample SAMEA2338745) | human gut metagenome | biome: human gut; feature: human-associated habitat; material: faeces...
AGGAAGTTTTTACAATTAAATTCCGGGGCAGCCTATCGGAGTGGGAATATCTGACTCCTTTATAGGAATAAACTTTTACAAAATATTGATTTATATCCATTAATAAAATATTCCGCAAGTTTTTCTTCATTTAACTTACTTATAGACGATTTGTATTCGCACAAAAATATTGATAAGTCTTTGTCCAAAAACAAAGAATCAAAACCTTTAGGAACTATTTCGATATCCGTTATATCTTCTGAATATGATAATAATTCTATGTCAAAAATTTTTTCTATAACATAATTAGCAATTAATGGAATGATTGTTCCATCATTCTTTAAAAAACCTTTAGGATATGAAGTAATTTTATTTAATTTATCCACAATTATTTCTTTTATATCATTCCATGTTTCATCTGTAAAATCCAGATTAAAATTAATTCCTATTATATCTCTTATAAATTTTCCAGCTAACTCTTCATCTATATTTTCAAGTTTATTAACCTTTATTTCTATAAAATGTATTTCTTTAGCTCTATTTATACTATTTAATGTTTCATTTTTTACTAACTTTATCTCCATAACTTCACCATATTTTATTAACTATTTTAAAAGCAAAATAATCCTGTAAATTTATACATTAGTATTCTGCTTTTCTTTTGTATTTTGTATTAAATACACTAAATTAAGCAAACATTTCAGCATTTCTATTTATTTCTTCTATATCTTCTCTTATTTGTTTAAATGTTCCTACATTATCTTCAAAAACTTCTGAAACAGCTCCTAAAGAACTAAATGGATCTTCTGTTAGTATCTGTAAACTTATTGTTCCATTTTTTATTACATAGTCTATTAACATTTTTACAAATTGTATTTGCTTACTATTTAATCTATTATCATTTATATATTTTGAGAATATTTCATTTGCTATTTCACTATCTAATCCTACAATATTTCTTACAACCTGAATTACATTTTTATTTCCAAAAGCTTCAACAAATTCACTATTGTTTCCTAATTCCTCAAACATAATTCTTTCTAAGTCTTTTTTCTCTTCATCGTTTAATTTTTGATTATGTTTTATTTTATAAATAATTAAATTATCTAAATTACCATTTAAGAACTTTGTAACTTTTCTTTTATAATTTGAATAATCTCCTGTTGGTGTTAATATATATGATTCAGATTCTTCTTCAATAGTTAATGTATCTTCTATATCAATACTCCAAATTTTTCTAGGTGGATTATCTATAAATTTTATTAATTCCCTTAATTCCTTTCGTGCCTTTTCTATTTCAAAGAAATCAGCTTTTTGCCAGTACTCTACATCAGATGCAAACATTATCAATTCTTTTTTTTCATTAACCTGTGGAATTGTTCCTAATTTTTTTAAATCCTCTACTAATTCACAAAGTAGTGTCGTTTGCCTATTTATATTTTTATATTTTATTCTACCTACTTGAACTCCATATACTAAATTATCAAATCTTTTTGCATATTCATCGGTATCTACGCTCATAAATATATTTATTAAATTTCCTCTAATTTCGTTGTATGAGATATTATCAATATGTTGCCATTTATCTTTATTAGAATACTTTTCAATAAATACCATTTTATTTCTAACAATAAAACTTTCTTTATTTAGACTATTTATTCTTTCTATAAATTGATTTACTAATTCTTCTCGATAATTTTTATAAGTATCTTGAGCTTGATAATCCATATTTTCAAGTTCTACAATTAAATCCAATTTTAGGCTATAGATTTTTTCTGTTAATGATTGTGTAGATAATCCTTCAATTCCTCTTTCATTTTCTTCAAAGAACTCAAAATTCCTACAGCAATCGAATATATAGAATTGCTGTTTGTCTATCCCCTCGCCAAATAAATCTTCACAAAGTCTTGTTCCTCTTCCTATCATTTGCCAAAACTTAATTTTAGATTTTACAGGCTTAAAGAACACTAAATTTAATACTTCTGGGACATCAATACCTGTATCTAACATATCTACTGAGACAGCAATTTGTGGTAATTTTTCAGGCACTTCAAAAGTTTCTATTACCGTAGTTGCAAAATTTACTTGATTATCTATAACCCTTGCAAATTCTCCATTGTACTTTGGATATAATAAATTAAATACTTTTACAATTTCTTCTGCATGTCTATGATTCCTAGCGAATATAATTGTTTTACCTAATTTATCTCCGCCCTCTACTTTTAATCCTTTTTCCATCAAAGTCTCTAATACTAACTTAATTGTATCTCTATTAAATAGCCACGAATTTATTGCCGTAGAGCTTATTTCATCAGGTATAATTTCTCCTTCTTCAAATAAATTTTCATATTCTTCTTTATCTTCTTCTTTTAAATCGCTATACTTAATTCCCCTATCTAAAAATTCTGTATTTGTTTTGATAGTATGATAATTTACTAAATATCCTTGTTTTACTGCTTCATCATATTCGTAAACAAATGTAGGAACATTATTCTCTAGTTCAAAAAATTTATATGTATTTTTATCTACATCACTTCTTGGAGTTGCAGTTAATCCTACTAATAATCCATCAAAATAATCAAATATAGCTTGATATTTCTTATATATACTTCTATGTGCTTCATCAATTATAATTAAGTCAAAATGTCCTGCTGTAAACAATTTATTGCCATTTTTAGACTTAATAGTGTCTATGCAATTTATCATTGTTTGATATGTAGAAAATACTATTCTACTATCTTCAGGATCTCCATCTTTTGAAGATAATAAATTACAACAAGACATATCAGGAAGTAACTTTTTAAAGTTCTTTTCTGCTTGTTTTACTAATTCTGTTCTATCCGCTAAAAATAACACATTTTTCACCCAATTTTTGCTTGTTAAAACATCAACAATAGATATTGCTGTTCTTGTTTTTCCTGTTCCTGTAGCCATGACTAATAATGCTTTTCTATGTTTTTCTTCAAAAGCTTCACAAACATTTTTTATCGCTTCTAATTGATAAGGTCTATTTGTTATTTTATCATCAATGAATATATGTTCTAAGTTTTCTTTAGATTTCCTTCTATTTATCAACAGTTGTAACTCATTTTGTGTATAAAATCCCGCTACTTTTCTTTCAGGATAATCTACATCATCCCACATATAAATTTCTTTACCATTTGTATAATATATAACAGGTCTTTGTGCATATTCTCTTTCTATACAATCAGCATATAACTTAGCTTGTTGTTGTCCATATTTAGCATCTTTACTTGTTCTTTTTGCCTCAACTACAGCTAATGGTTTCCCATTTTCTCCAAATAAAACATAATCAACGAATCCTTTATCTTGTGTTGGAGTCATATTACTAACTTCTAGCTCTTCGACAATATTCTTACCAAATTTCCATCCTGCGATTTCTAAATCTAAATCAATGAATCTCTTTCTAGTTTCAAATTCGCTAATATCATCAACTTTGAAATTATAAGACTCTTTCTTACTTGTTCTTTCATTCGTAAGTTTCTTCCTTAATTCTTCGTTTTCTCTTAATGTTTTCTCAAGCTCTATATCTTTTTCATATAGCTTAGATTCTAATTCTTCTCTCTCTTCTTTCTTTAAGTTATTACTACTTAAACTTGGCAAGATAGATTCATTAAATGCAACTTCTTCATATTCAGAATCATAACAATATGAAATCCAGTTCATAAAGTCAAATAAGTACTTCAAACATATAACAGCTTCATCTCTAGTAACTTTTTTATTGCTATGTACTGAGAAATTACCTAATTTAATAATATAAGTTATCTCTTTAAAAATGTTTTCATCTATCATATTTTTAAAATTAATATCATACACTAAGGAAGATAAATTATTTTGATATGGCATTTTTAAATCTTGATCATTAGCATATAGCCATTTAACAGCCAGTTCTAATGCTCTCCTGCACATAATTGTGCAAGACACATTCGCCACAGCCATGCTATTTTCAGCTTCTACTGATGCCTCTGCAAATGTCTTAAATATTTCGTTTTTTAATATAAAATCAAAATTTGACATATTATCTCCCCCATTTATAAAATATGTTCTTTTGTATTTTTCTTAGTTCAATCTCACTTTCAAATTTCTGTTTATCGATTTGTTTGACTATATCCACAAATTTATTTTGCAATTCAATACTAGGTAATTTTATTCTATATTTTTTTACACTACTTGCTGATAAGTTTGGTTGTGAACTTCCATTATTTGCTTGATTTTGTTGTCTTATTATTTCATCCATACTTAATTGTATCAATAAAAAGTTTGGTTGTATTTTGCTTTGATCTGCTCTTAAAATAACAAGAGATGATGCTATTGCTCCTTTACCATCAAAATCTATAATTGAGTGTTTTCCTAATGATCCTCTCAAACAATATAGTATATCTTCTTTCTGAATTTTACCTGAGCCTAACTTATTGTAAGCTTCTTCTGATATGTAATTCATATTGTCCCAATCTACAGTATTATTAATCAATAATCCTGCATTTATAAAAGGTATTCCATTTGAATCTTTTGAAATTTTATCTGCTGAAGGATAGTTTTTTCCTCTATCTCCATTTATAAATACACATACTTCTTCTAAATTTACATACCTATTTTCATTTTCAAACATCTCGACAAACTGAGATTTTATTATAGTATCTAGCCTTTCTAGTTGTTCTTTCTTTATTTCTATAATCTGACTTACATTATCTAGTTTCTTTACAACTTCGATTTGTTCTTTTATTTCAGGAACTTGAGCACATTTTAAATTACATAAATTATCCTTTGTAATAGCTTTAAATGTACTTCCAGTTCCAAATTTATTTAATTCTTTATATTTGCTATTAAGTAAGTAATATAAATATTTTTGATTAACATTTGCATTTAATGGTCTAATAGATGCTACCCCTCTTCCTATACAGCATTTTTCTGTAGCAATATTAGTATCTCCTATTGGTGCTCTAACAGAAATAAGTATATCTTCTTTTTCTGCTATCTTAATTGGATTTGAACACCAAACTCTTGGTATAGGATTTATTCTTCCAAAATCGCTTTTTCCTTGATAAAATGGTATTCCATTTTTCTCTTCATTATATGTTTTTGAGTCAGGAGATTGTCCCATATTTATTATTGCAATGTCCTTCAATGTTATATATTCCATAATACACCTCCTGAAATATTAAATTTCAAAAAATGTATTATATAGACAAACTGAGATTTGAAATTTAGCAAATAAACCTTTTATGTGAATTTCTTACATTATTCTGATTAACCATCGCATATTGTAAAGTTGTATCTATCTTTCTATGCCCCAATAATACTTGTACCTGCTCTATAGGCATTCCTTTATCTATTGCTTTTGTTGCCATTGTTCTTCTAAATTTATGTGGATGAACTTTCCTTATATTAGTTTTTCTTCCTAGCTCTCTTAATCTTATTTCTACTCCACTTATTTTCAGTCTATCATAAGGTTTTAATAAACTAACAAATAAAGCTGAATTATTGTCTGTTCTAGTATTTAAGTAATTTTGCAAGTGAATTTTAGTTCTTGCATCGAAATAAACTTCCCTTTCTTTTCCACCTTTTCCTAATACTACACATGATCTTTCTTGCATATTAACATCAACTTTATCAAGTTTTACAAGTTCTCCAACTCTAACTCCTGTAGAAGAAAGAAAATCTATCATCGCTAAATCTCTTATTTCAGTACAAGCATCTCTCATTTCTTCTAATTCTTCATCAGTATATGTTTCCTTTACTGTTTGATTTGCTTTTACTTTATGAATTCTCCTTACAGGACTTTTTACTATGTAATCTTCATCTTCTAGCCAAGCAAAATAGCTTGATAAGATTCTTCTTACATTATCTATTGTTACTTTGCTACAATTATTTTTAGCTTGATATTCAGATAAATAATTTCTTAAATCTTCTGTTTCAATACAATTGACTTTTTTATTTATCTTTTCCACCATATTATTTATTGTAGTTTCATAATAATTAAGTGTTCTTTCTGAACAACCTTCTATTCTTTTTGCAGAAATAAATAATTGTGCGTAATCTGTTGTATCTTCAACTAATTTATCCTTTATATTTGTAACTTCAATATTATAGAATGTATATAACAATACTTCTCTTAGTTTTTCCCTTTGTTCATTATTTAAAATACTTGCCATCTTTTGTTCAATTTCTTTAATTACTTCTTCTTTCATTATAATACACTCCTTCTAAGTATATTATAACATCTTTCTATCCGAAGTATTTTTCCATCAAACTTTCATATAATTCTTGCGTTTTTTTTAAGCTATTTTCGATTTCAAATTTCTGTTTATCGATTTGTTTGACTATGTTTGCAAATTGGTTTTGTAGCTCTATTGGTGGTAGTACATAATTGAATTCTTCTAATGGTTTTTGTGTAATTTTAGGTTGTCCTGAAAATTGCGCAAATCGTGAAAAATCTATCAATTCCATCATATAATATAAAAAATCTATGTTATATACATCTTTTTTAAATTGTTTAATAAATATGGCATTATCTGTTATCCATACGGGTTCTTTAATTAATTTTACATTTCCACAATAAGCCCCAACTCTTCCAATTACAATAGTATTAAAATCAATTAATGGCTTATCTGTATACCATGCAATACCATTTCCACCATATACAGGGACGCCTTGCTCTAGTCTTTTACTAGCTTCTAAAAATTTTCCACTTGAAAATGAAAATAATTCTTTACCACTTAACTTTTCATAATTTTCATTTTCAAACATCTCGACAAACTGAGATTTGATGATTTCATCAAATTGTTTAATTTGCTGTTTCCTTATCTTTAATATTTCTGTAATTTTATCTAATTTATTAGCAATTTCAATTTGTTCTTTTTTCTCCCTATATGGGATTTCTAATTTTTCTACTATTCCTTTAGAAATTTCTTTAAATGTTGCTCCTCTACCTAATGACTTAATATATTCAATATTATGTTTCAAAAAATAATATACATATCGATTTTCTAATCTGTCTGAGCAAATTATATTTTTAAATCCTTGATTACAATACATATCATTATCACAAATTGCGACTTTTCCTATTGGTGCTCTGCTTGATAGTAACACAGTTCCTTTTGGTAGCAGTTTTAAGTTAGTTTTCTCAACTGCTAAATCTGTTATTCTTCTTTGTGTATCTGCTATATAATAATCATCTTCTTGTATTTCAGCAGGAGTTATCCATAAAATTTCTCCATCCCAATACTCTTTAATGTTTGTTTTTGGAGTACTACCTGAAACTATCTCTCCTAATTCTCCTAACTTTATTTTTTCACTCATAAGATTTCCTCTAACTCTTTTAATTTTTGTTGGATTTCATCTTCCATTTCAATTACTCTTTTTAGAATAATTTTAGGATTTTCATATTCCTTTTTCTCAATAACTATTTCTTTATACTTGTTAATTGATAAATCATAATCATTTTTAACTATTTCTTCTTTTGGAACAAAGAAAGATTTTTCTGTTCTTAATCTCTTTTGTTCTTCTTCTGAATCTCTATTATTAAATCTTTCTATAATATCAGGAATATCATTTTCTTTTATATGTTGTCTTTGATCATCTAAACTAAATCCATCTGCTGTCATATCATAAAACCATATTTTATCAGTTCCACCTTGTCCTGTTTTTGTAAATATCATAATTGCCGTAGAAACTCCTGCATAAGGTTTAAATACCCCACTAGGCATTGAAATAATTGCCTCTAACTTATGATTTTCTATTATTTCTTTTCTAATAGCTTTATGCTGATTAGAACTTCCAAATAAAACTCCATCAGGAACAATTGAAGCAACTCTACCACCTGTTTTTAGTATCTTTAAAAATAATGCTAAAAATAATAATTCTGTTTTTTTAGACTTATTTGTTACTCCTAATAAATCTTTAGAGATTGTTTCTAAATCAACAGATCCCTTAAATGGTGGATTTGCTAAAACTAGTGTAAATTTATTCTTGTCCTCATTATCATCACCAATGGTATTTTTATATTCAATGTTAGGATTTTCAATTCCATGCTGCATTAAGTTCATTGCACTTATTCTCAACATTGTTGTATCAATATCAAATCCGTAAAACATTGTGTTATTAAAATGCTCTTTTTCATCTTTATCATTAAATATCTCTTTATGATTTTCTCTTAAATATTCTCCTGCCTCAACTAGAAAACCTGCACTACCACAAGCTGGATCAACAATAATATCCTGTGAAGTTGGCTTCATAAGTTCTACCATCATTCTTATAATGTGTCTTGGCGTTCTAAATTGACCATTAGTTCCTGCTGTAGATAATTTTGAAAGTAAATATTCGTAAACATCCCCCTTAGTATCTCTGTCTCTCATTGGTAGTCCGTCAATACCTGTAACTACTTTTTGTAACATTAGTGGTGTAGGTACTAAGAATAATGCATCTTGCATATATTTTGCATAATTAGAATTTTTTGTGTTTCCCAAATGTTTTATAAAAGGAAAAACATTTTCCTGCATATTTTTAAACATTTTTCCTGCCTCATAGTCCTTAAACACACTCCACCTACAATTTTGATTCTCACTATCAAATATTCTGTTACTTGTAATTCCTAAAAATATATCATCTTTTTCATTTCTAATTTCTATATCATCTAATCCTTTAATAAATAACAAATATGTAATTTGTTCTATAACAGATAAAGGATTTGTTATTCCACCAGTCCAAAAATATTCCCATATTCTATCTATTTTATTTCTTAAATCTGTATCCATTTTGGTCTCCTAATTGTTATAAATTCTCTAGTATATTTTATATCATAAAACCATAAATTTCACAACATTATTCGACAATTTAATACTATAATTATTTCTACTTTTTTCGACAAAAAAATCTATTTCTCAAAATATAAAACTAAAATTCCTTTATTAACAATTCTCCAAATAATATTCCAATATTTTCCTATCCCTTAAAACTATAAACTTAGTTTGGTATATAGATTCATAATCAGATGCAACTAATTTATCATAGCAATTTGTTATTAACTCTAAAGCTTCTTGTGGCTCTACCCATACTAATTTAGCCCCTTCACTTTTTTCTTTTTCAGTTACATTTAATTTTTTCGTATCTTCTATAACTTTTCCAACAAAAATATTTGATATTTGTTTAAAATTAGTTAGGCTTTTGTATTCCTCTGTTGTTCCTAATTTCTTTATAATTTCAACCACACATCCAGTTTCTTCTAAAACCTCTCTTTTAAAGGCTTCTTCAGGAGATTCATCTCCTTCTATACCTCCTCCTGGAAGTTTGTATTCATTTTTATTGCTTTTGTTAAATATTGCAATTTTTCCATCTTCTCTTATTACTATCCCTCTAGAGCCTAATCTCAACTCAGGGTTCTCATTCATTTCTATTGGTTCTTGTCCTATATCCTTATCTCTAAGTACACAAATTAATCCCATATCTTCTACCTCTTATAATAAATCTATATTTTTACTAAACTACATCCTATTTATTCAGGGGACCTATATCTTTTATCACTTTACAATTCTTCCTTAATCTTTTTTCTCCCATAATTGTTCTATATATTTCCCAAATATCTTCTATAACATTTTCTTCTTTTATATCATCTACACTACATTGTAAAATATATGCTGAATATATAACTTGATATAAATCTATATCAAATTTCATTTTACTAAACCCAATTCTTTCATAAAAGTTTGCTCTCTTCTTTCTAATTTCATTTTCTTCTAAATTTTTTCCTTCACCAACTTTTTCTATTTCTATAAAAATCCCATAATAATCTTTATATTCTTCTTTTAGCTTTCTAATAGCTTCTGTTCCATATCCCTTTGATTGATATTCTGGCAATATTGCAAAATAGTCCAAATGCACATATTTTATATCTTTTACTATATTAACAATAAAGAATCCTATAAATTTCTCTTCTATCATGATTTTAAGAAATGTTGTTATTCCTTTTTCAAAAGATGATTTCAAATGTTTAAAAGCTTTTCTCTCTTCTTCTGGAAATAACTTTTTATAATCTTCATACACATCTTTTTTAAATTCTTTAATATCTATACTAACTAATTCCATCTTATCCCCTTTGCTATCTTTATACTCTAGCTATTTATTATGTAATATGATATAAATAAAATCTACTTGTACTCTCTATTAAAATTAATTTCTTCTTTATTCTTTAATCCTTGAACAATATCCATATCTAATAATTCACACATTCCCATCAAACATATAAATACATCTGTTATCTCATTCTCTAAACTAGAACTATAATCTTTATTAATATCTATTGTTAAATTATTGTCTGTTTTTCTAACCTCTTTTGCAAGTTCTCCTATTTCCTCTGTTAATAAACACATTCTTTCTAATAAACTTGTCTTAAATCCTTTAACCTCAATCATGTCCTTAATATATTTTTGTAAATCTTCTACACTACTTTTTTTACTTAATTTATCTAGATTTTGTTTCAACTCGTATTTATCCATATTTTTACCTCTCGTTTTCTTTATTTTTATATAAAGATTAAAGTTATCTTTATTATTAGTACTAAAATAAAGATGTTTACATCATCTGACTAATACAATCTTCCAAAAACTTTCTATGTGTTTTAGATATACCTAGCAAAAATTCATTACTTTTCATTTTATCCATAACATCACTTTCTCTATGAGATGCTCTATAAATTTCACTCCTTTTACTTACATAAGAATTTGTTATTAAATAGTTACTTGTTAAAAAAATTCTATCATTCTCTAGTAAAATCTCAACAACTTTTAAAAGTTTTTCGAAGTTTCTTGTAAGCATTTTTAAACAATCTATATATAATATAGTCATACTATTATCTTTTAAAATCTCTGCTAATCCTTTTGAAAATGATGCACTAATTCCAGATTGAACATCTCTGATTTGTGATTTTTTATTATTATAATCATTAGTATTTTCAATCAAATTCGTTATATCTATTTTATTTTTTATTTCAACTTTTTTATAAACAGCTTTTTTTCCCAAGCAATTACCTAATTGTATGAACCCTTCCCATGCCATAGGATACTTTTCTACAACCTCTCCGTATCTGTCTTTAAATTTTATTTTTATTACTTCATTACTAAGTGCTTTAAAATCTATATTCTTAAAGTAATTTATAGCATCCATAGTTATCAATCTTACATTATTTTCTATCACTGGCTCTTTTAATTCCATAAGATTACTTTCATCACTAAAAATTATCTCAAGCAAACTATTTCTAATAGCAACAACGACAAAACACTTAATATCTAAATCAGCTTCTGGCTCATAAAATTTACCTTCTTCTAAGCCAATTATTAATAAAGCCTTTCTAAAACGTATATCATTCCAATGATATAATATAGAATAAATTTGCTCTTTAATATCGTTTGTTATTTCTAAAATATATTTTTCTTTCACATTAAATTTTACTAAAGTATTATATAATACTTCATCAGTATACTTATTAATTATTTCTTGTACCATGTATTAACTCCTTTTATATTATTTTACATATTACCAATATACTAATTAATATCTTTTAATTAGTACTAATTTTATCTAGTTTGTTTTTCATATGTAAAACTTCGTTATATATATTTACAAAATATTCACAAATACCTATTTCTTCTAAAATTGGATATATATCATCATCTTGAAAAGCACTTAACATATTTATTTTGTATTTTTCTGTTTTATTATCATAATATTTTACTTTAAATTCTTCTCTAATTCTATTATTTTCATTATTTTCCTCTATTATAATGTTGCAATCATTAATATATATATCTTTACTTTGTAGTAAATCACCTATATATGAACAGTTCTCACAACTTCCACCTACTTGTAATTCCTTGGTCATTTCCAACTCAAGTTCAAATATCTTCATAATTGAAATACAAATTGTTCTTTCAGTTGTATTATTAATACTTTGCAAAAATTCATCTATTACTTTCTTCTCAAAAGTTTCTTTAAACATTTCTTTACTTTCTATTTCATACATTTTAATTATTGTAACTTCATCTTCTTCAAATTCTACATTATCTTTAATATATCTTTCTAACATATCATAACAGCCAATTTGTCTAATTACTGCTTGTTTTACTGCTAAATATATTTGCAGTTCCTTTGTTATAAATTCAACCCATTTTTCGTCTTTTCTTAGAATTCCAATATTTATAAATTCTTCCAAAATGTCTTGTTTATCTTTAAAATTCTTATCTTCAATTACATTTTCCCATGAAAATATAGATAACCCTTTTTCCATTTGTTCTGATGCAAACTTCGATAATATGTTTATGCTTTCTTTAACACCCAACTTACTATCCTTTAATAAAAAATTAGTAAAATCACTCAAAAATCTAGTATACTTTAAAGAGACATCTTTACTATTTATAGCATTAATTAATATAATAAGACTTTCTTTTGTATCAAAAAGACTTCTAATATAAAAATTCTGTGAATAGTATCTTTTATTGAAAATGGATTTTAGTTCTTTCCTATGTTTGGGATTTATTACTTTTTCATCTAATAACTTTTTAACATCTTTTATATCTAGTTCTTCTGTCTCTTTTCCTAATACTAAACGTTTTTCCTTATTTATTATTCTGTTTTTTTCTTCTTCTTTTCTTTTTCTCTCTTCTGCTATTTGTTTACATAGTCTTTGCCATTCTTCTTTTTCCTTTTTTGAGATATTATGCTTATTTCTCTCTGCTAATTTATATACTGTTCTATCAAATTTTTTATCGAATGGTATATTGAAACTTTCTAATATTTCTGGATATATAAAATCCATTAATTCATCTATCTTATCATATAATCCATCCGACATAAAATAATCGATATCATCTAATATTAATGATAATGCCTTTGAGATAATCTCATCTTTATTTTTCTTCTTAAATTCACTATATTCTATTGGAAATACTTCATCAAATTTTTCCATAATTAATAATTCTTCTGCAAATTTTATTTTGCAAAAAAAACCTTGTATTATACTTACTGGATTCATCTTAATGTTTAACATATATGTATTTTTTATTTCTTTAATAAGAGGTATTACATTATACATATCTTCTACATAAAAGTATTCATCTTCCTTCTCTAATAATATAAATATTTCATTTAACTTTTTTTCTATAAAAAATTTCAATTCTTCACTATCTATTTCTTTATATATTTGTATTATCTTCTTTAATTTATCAAAATCACTAAATCGATTTTCAAAAATATTATCTTCTAAATCTCTTTCATATATATATTCTAAATCATTATATTTTTCTATAATATTATTAATTAACTCTTTTTTTAAATCTTCTTCAATATAAAGTTTATGTCCTTTATTTTTTTCACTTTTACTTATATTAAAATTAATTGATAATAATATTGCTCCACTTATTCTCATAAAAATATTTAATACACAAGTACTCTTTATAATATCTTTTAAATATTCATATTTGTTTTCCTCTAAAAAATGATACATAAATTCTTCTATAGAAGGATCTTTAAATTCTACAAAAATAGGAGTATTATACTTAAAGTCTTCATCTTCATACACTTTAATTAATTCCTTTTCTAACTGCTTCATACTTATATCAAATTCATTTTTCCTTGCATATGTACTATTTATATCAATATAGTCATTATAAATATCTCTTAATTTTTTTACTTCTGCCTTTACTCCAATTAGCATAAGAATCATTAAAATAATTTTAGAAGCTTCAGTTTGCTCTTGAAACACTTCTTCAATTAAATCTTCTGGATTATCTAAAAATTGTAGTAATTTTAATATATATACATATGGATAATCATTACTTTTTTCTTTTTCCAATCTTCTTAAATATCTTACAATTGTTCTGGGATTGTACATATTATGATATATTATTCTTTTATATTCTTTAACAATTTCATTTACAATACGCCACTCTAGTTTTGATTCTTTTAAATGATTAAATAATATTTTAGTTTTATAAATCTCAGAAAAAGATTCTAATTCTATAATTATTCTATTTTCTTCTAAACTTTGCCTACTTTGCTCATGTTCTTTAAAAGCTTTTTGTACTATATAATTTCTTGATGTAATTACTAATCTTTTTGTTGTATCATTTGAAAACATTTCTATTACATCAATCATCTTTTTTTCTTCTATTTTATCATATCTTTCTTTAAAAACACTTCCCCAGAAATCATCAAATAAAAATATTTGATTTTGATTTTCTTTATATATACTTAATATCTCATCAAAGGAATATACATATGAAAATTTCATATCTTCATTTTCCATCATTTCACAATAACATATATGCTCAGCTAAAGCTGTTTTTCCTATTCCTGCCTCACCAGTTATAAGTAAACAGTGTTTATCTCTAATAATATTTCTAGCCTCTTTAAAAACCTCTCCTTCTACATATGTTTTTTCATTTTCTAATACTTCTTTAAGTTTATTTCTTGACATTGTATATATTTTATTATTTACATTTCCATCTATCAAACTATTTAATAAGTTAGCACTTTTTATATATAATTGTGTATACTTTATTTCAATTTGCTTATATTCTTCATTTCCCAATAAATTATTTAAATCTTGATTTCCTAAAATATCATTTGTATCTTTAATGTAACCTTTAAATTTTTCTAATATCTTTTGTTTGTTTTCATTATTAAAATCTTCTATGGACGTAATTAAAATATATCTATTTGGATTTATTCTTTGTACCTTTTTTAGCTCATTCTCTAAAATACTTTTTAATTCTTTATATGTTCGATATCTTTTTGCCTGTCCAATAACTAATTTGCCATCTTGTACAGTCTTCATATCAATTCCGCCATCTTTTGTTGTCCTAAAACTCTCCATGATATTCTTTTCTCTTACTTGTAATATATCTCTAGCAAAATCCTGAAATTCTTCTGGTTGTAATAATCTATTAAAGTCATAATTTGGAGGCACTCTTTCTCACTTCCTATTCTCATTATCTTTAATCTAATCTATAATATTATTCCTTATTTTTATCTATAATTTTACATTAATATATCATACTACCTATAATTCCTCAACCCTTTTTGTTAACTGGATTACTTTAATATATAAGAAGAAATTAAAACTGTATTTAAGAACATGAAAAGTGGCTTTGACATTCTTTATTATACATGAATATAAATATTTACAACTTTCCTACCATACAAAAAAGGAGACATAAACATGTGTGGTTGCTGAAAAAGTAGCTTCACATATGTGTGTCTCTTCTTTATATTTAATTATTTAATTTTTGTAATCTTTTTATTTTATATCAAACATTTCTCTATTTCTTAGGCATCAACCCCAATATTCTTCCCGCAAAATCCCCAAAATTCTGTGATTGTATAATAACTTTACCAGGACCAACTAATTTTGTTAAGAATAATCCTTCTCCACCTAAAAATATATTTCCTAATCCTTTTATTGTTTCAATCTCATATGAAACTGTACTTTCAAAACCAACTACATTACCTGTATCTACTTTTAATACTTCACCTGGAGCTAAAACTCTTTCTACAGGATCTCCATCTACTTCTAAAAATAGCATTCCATTACCTGTAGCTTTTTGTAATATAAAACCTTCTCCACCAAATAAACCTGCTGTAAATCTCTTTGTAAATGCTATTTGTATATCAACACCTGGTTCTGCACATAAAAATGCATTTTTTTGTATTGTAAAACCATTATTCTCTCCTACATTAATTGGTACAATATCACCTGGTACAGTAGTTGCAAAAGCTACTTTCGCTCCATCTACACCTGCTGTATATGTATTCATAAAAATAGATTCTCCTGTAAACATTCTTCCAAGGCTTTTCATTACTCCACCTTTTGCATTAGTTGTCATATTAACACCTTCTGTTTGCCAAGACATTCCTCCTCTTTGTGAATACATTGATTCTCCTCTATTTAGAGTAACTTCAACTACTGGTACAGTTTTTCCTATTATTTCATATCTCATCTTTATTTTCCCCCTCTTTTTTCTTATGTTTGTTAAATATTATATGTAATATATAACATTATAATTAGTGCTATATATTTAATATAACATTAACAATTTAGTATTTCAATATTTTATTTTCAATTTACTTGTGACATATCTATTTTTAACCTATACATATATTAATTCATATTTTCTGCTAACTTTAATTTAGTCATTGTTAAGTATTAAATATAAATTTATTGCTATATTTTTATAAAATAGTATATTTATAAGAACTTTACATTCTTCTGTATAAAGCTATATACACAATATTTCAATACACCAACTAATAATTTATATATATACAAACAATCCACTAACTTAAAGTTCTTATTCTAAACTATTTTTTAATCCTAATTAAATTTACTACCATCTATATAAATCTCTGCTTGTTTTACTAAATGTCCAATATTCCCCTCTCCTGCAAACTTGTTAGAATCAAAGAAATTAGAATCACTATTAATCCAATATAACTTATTAACTTCTTCTACTAACTCAATTTCTTTATTTAGCTTTCCAAAGTAGACTTCTAATTCTGTATCTTCCATTATATATTGAAAATTCATCAAATGTTTTAATCTAATCTCTTTATTAGTTATCCCTGTTTCCTCTTCTAACTCTCTATATGCCGCTTCTAACTCATCTTCGTTTTCTTCTAATTTCCCTCCAACAAGATTAAACTTACCTTTGTAAGGTTCTTTTTCTCTTTTACACATAAGAATCTTGTTTTTATCTTTATTATATACTAATATTAAATTCAATTTTCTCATATTATTCTTTACCTCATTTTAATACTATTTATTTTATCTTTTTAGCCACAATTATATATTTATGCCAATGATGATTATTACCATTAACCATCTTGCCATCAAATTCCTTTTCTATTATATCACCTGTTTTCCCTTCTATCTCAAAATTTTCTAGCAACTTATAAATCTCATCTTTATTAAAAAAAGTCATACATGAGTTTTCTTTATTAAAATCATCATTTACACCAAATAAAGTAATAGCAATTCTACCTCCTATTTTTAATGAATCATCTATATTTTTCCACATTTCTTCAAATTTATCAGGAGAGCAAAAAGGCAAACTATTTATAGCTATAATTAAATCACTTTTTTCTTCTAACTTTAGATTTTCAAAACTCATCTTTACAATTTCTAGATTATCTTGCAATTCTTTTTTTAATTCTTGCTTTTTCTTATTAAATACATCTACTTCTTTGTCAACGGCTATAACTTTCCAACCATTCTCTAATAAATATATAGCTTGATTTCCGGCACCACACCCCAAATCATATGCTATACCTTTAAAACCTGCAAATTTATTTACAGTCCCTTCTAGCCATACAGGAATTCTATAAACATTACTTGTCATCTCTTGAAAATTCATAAATGCTCTTTTACTTTTATTACAATTAGAACCTTTTACTTTATTAGCTTCATTCATAATTTACTCCTTTTCGTATATCTTATTTTAATACTACTTAATTTAAATTTCATCAACATCAATATTCAATCTTTTAAAGTTATCATATATTTTGGTCATATTACGATATTTTCCTTGTTTTAACTCATATATATAATTTTCTTTTTCAATATTTAATCTATCTGAGGCTAACTCTTTATCAATATCATATGGAACTCTAACATACTGAAATGAAATATCAAAGCTATATTCCATACTTCCATATTCTCCTTCTATAATTAAGTAATTACTTCTTGTTGTTTCTAGTACATTACTATCTTTTAAAGGATTTCTCACAACATCAAAAGCGTTTCCTATACTTCCCACATTTATAATTGTTTTATTATATATTTTATCCATATATGGATGATGAATATGACCATATATAATAACATCAGCAATTTTATCAGAAACTGTATTTCTACTTGGATAAAACATATCTAATTTTGTTTTAAAAGAATCAACATTAAGTACTACTTTTTGTATATCTTGTGGTGTTGCATGAAAAAGTCTAACTAAACTACCACTCATATAAAATTCATACGAAAATGGCAAACTTAATAAGTAGTCTCTATCTTCTTTATCAATCATAGACATATTCCATTTTATTCTTTCTTGTTCTTGTAATGGAAGATTCTCTAAATCATGTTCCTCTGCAAAATACTTATCACAATTACCTTGTAATACAATATCACAATTTTCTTTAACCAATCTTATACATTCTTTTGAATGAACACCTTTTGCAATAATATCTCCTAAACATATAATTTTATCTACATTTCTCTTTCTAATATCTTTTAACGTCTTCTCTAAAGCCTCTAAATTTCCATGTATATCTGAAATAATAGCAATTCTCATATTATACCTTTCTTTCATATTTAAATTTTACTTTTTCTGACAATAATAATCTGTACAAATCTCTTTAAATCCTATCTTCTTATACATCTCTTCTGGATAAAACCCTTTTTCTGTTTGCAAAAAAGCCATTTTCCTATTCAATTTTTTGCACTTATTTAATAATTGTTTAACAACACTTTTACCAATTCCTTTATTTCTGTACTCACTAAAAATAGCTAATGCATATATTCCAAATATTTCTTCATTATATAAAACATTTGTTACACCAACAATCTTATCTTCACATTTAATAAAATAGAATTCCTGAGTATAATTTTTATTAATTGGTTCATATTTCTTATATACTTCCATATACAAACAATCTAATTCCCCATATGGATCTTCTTCTTTTCCGCTACTAAATGCTCTATACATTGTCTTTCCAAATAAGTCCATATCATTTGCTTTCTCCATAGTAATGTCTAAGTCACAATTTGTTTTTATATTCTCTACACTTTCAAAATCAGTATAGATTTGCCATGACTCACTACATAGTAATTCATATTGATTGCTTTCAAAGAATTGTTCTTTCTTCTCGTATATATCACCATCAACTGGATTAATAGAAATACATAGTTTTCTATTAATCTTATCCATTTCTCTTTCTGCTAAATCTATTACTTTATCTAATTCTTCTTTATTATTAGCCTTTATTGAATAAATAAAATTCCACCAATAATCTGATATTAAATTACTATATACAATTTTAAACTTTTCTGAATCTTTAACATTAGAAACTGTAATCCCTATATTAGATTCACTATTGAATTTATGTAGTTTCTCTATAAGTGATTTCTTCTCATCTTCTGTTTTATTACTATTATTATTTATAACCTTATCTTCCACAATATTCCCTTTCATCTTTTATATTTCATATTTTATTAATTTTACTATATATATCATACCAACTATAACATCTAATTATATTTTCTCCATTGCACTCTTTATTATATTTAGCATCAAAACAAATTATATTTGGTAGTACTTTAGATAATTCTTTTATATTTTTAGGAGAATCTTCAATCATTATATCTATTTTATTATCCTTACATACTTTTCTTTTATCTTCACCTGAAAATATAAGTTTATCATAATTAATTTTATTTTCTTTTAGCCAATTAGATACAATATTCCTCATATTTTCTCCTTCTTCTGAATCTGTATCTGTCAGATATCTTGCTGTTATAATATAAATCTCATTTCCTTCATTTTTCAACTTCTGTATTATTTCTCCTGAAAAAGCTCTTGCTTTCTCATTTGTTGCATAATAAATTAAATATTGCTCCCAAAACTTATCATCTATCTCTTCACTCCATCCAAATATCTCATCTGAAATATATCCATTAATATTCTTTATTTCTTCTATATTATTTTCATAAGCAAATTTAGTAGTATATTCTATTAGCCATCTTTCAAAATTTGTTAATACACCATCTATATCAATTCCTATTCTCATATGTACATCTCCCCTTACCTTGCTTTTATTATATAAAAAAATAAAATTCATGTAAATATTTTTATTATTCTTTTTTTTACTTAAATATTGGATTTTATACCATTTTGTATTATATTATTAAATATAGTTATAAGGAGGTCAACATGGAAAAACGTGATTTATATGATATTAATAGAAATTTAACAGGAGAAACAATTTTTAAAGATGAAAAAATCCCAAAAGATAGATATATTTTAGTGGTTCTTGTATTTATTCAAAATTCAAAAGGAGAATTCTTAATTCAAAAAAGAAGTATTCAAAAAGACGGAAAATACGCTTCAACAGGCGGACATCCTAAAACTTCCGAAAATAGTATTCAAGGTATGATTACAGAAATAAAAGAAGAAATTGGTTTAGATGTTTCACCAGAAGAATTACAATTATTTTATTCTGACCGTGATGATATCGACCAAGTATTTTTTGATTTGTATTATATGAAAAAGGATTTTGATATCCAAGGACTTGTTTTACAAAAAGAAGAGGTCGATTTTATAGAATGGGATTCTTTAGACAAAATTTCTGAATTACGCTCAAACGGAAAATTCAAAAAAGAACATGCAGAAGCTTTCGATAGATTACTTCCTTTATTAAACAAACAAATTCATAAAATGAAACTACTAGAAAAACCTTTTAATAATATAAAAAATGGATCAAAGAAAGTCGAATTTAGACTATATGATGAAAAACGTAAAAAATTAAAAGTTGGAGACTTAATAGAATTCTCAAAATTGCCTAATCTTACAGAAACATTTAAAGTAGAAATAACTAATTTATATAAAGCACCTACTTTTAAAGAACTATTTGAAAAACTTTATACAGATAAAATAGAAATTGAAAACAAAGTGAAAAGAATGTATGAAATATACTCCCCTGAAAAAGAAAAGAAATATGGCGTTTTAGGAATTGAAATAAAATTATTATAGTTTCAATTCACAATTCTTAAGAGTACGTACTAGCGTACCAATGATTAATATATTTATAAATTTAAACCAATCGCAGACTGTACATACTTAGCCATTGCTTCTCAAATAACCTGCGTGGTATAAAGCTTATTATTAGCTACTACTGACACGCTTCAAGATTGGTTTAAAT
>ENA-ORMX01000930-ORMX01000930.1-human-gut-metagenome-genome-assembly--contig:-NODE-930-length-20878-cov-3.549056_pt1 | contig 20878 bp, 16 predicted proteins | sample MGYA00242108_ERZ509007 | MGnify/ENA primary metagenome ERZ509007 (study PRJEB26280, sample SAMEA2338745) | human gut metagenome | biome: human gut; feature: human-associated habitat; material: faeces...
AGGATCCGCAGGAAGGTGGATTTGCCGGCGCCGTTGGCGCCGATGATGCCGTAGCAGTTGCCGGGGACGAACTTCAGGTCCACGTGCTTGAACAGGGTCTGTCCGCTGAAATTGAGACTGACGTCATTGACTGTGATCATAGCTTGTATCCTTTTTCATATCTGCGTATTTCATCGCGGCAGTAGGCGCGTTTTCCGCGCCTGCTGCCGCTCTGTGATCCGATTAGCCCTCTTCCGCGATCTTGCGGCCCATGAGGGTGCCCATGACAGAGGCCATCATCAATCCCCGGGTCCAGCCGGAGCTGTCGCCCAGGCAGTGGAGGCCCTGGAGGCTGGTGTTGAAGTCGGTGTCCATCTTCACCCGGTTGGAGTAGAACTTCAACTCCGGGGAATACAGCAGGGTCTCGTAGGCGGCGAAGCCGGGCACCACGATATGGCCGGCGACGGCGTGGGGATCCTCCCGCAGGGCGTGGAGGTTGGGCAGGGGATCGTCCTCCGCTGTGTAGGCAAAGGCGTCATCGTCGGTGATGTCGGAGAAGGCCTCGTTCATTACCATGATGACGTTGACCTCCTGGCCCAGGCCGGTGACCTCTCCGGTCTCCCAGGAGGCCGCCTCCCCCTTGTCAAAGCCCTCAGGCTTGTCGATGGGGTAGGTGGTGAACTGATGGCAGAAGCAGTAGGGGAAACCAAGCTCGTTGAACACCGAGGGGACATAGTAGGCGTTGCTGACCCGGAAGGAATTGTAGAGGGTATTGCTGGCGTACACCGTGAAAATCAGCGCAGTCAGAACGCCGAAGCTGAGGACCGCGCCCACGATCCGCTCCGGCCAGCAGCGGCCGGGGAACACGGCCACGGCGTCCCGTTTTGTCAGCTTGGCCTTCAGTGCGGCGAGGGACACCGGACGGCTGGGGAACAGGACCCCAAGGCCGATAAGCAGCACGGTGGTCAGCACCACCACGGCGATGGCCTTCACCGGATAGCGGATGTCGAAGGACTGGATGGCGCTGCCTACCTCCCGCAGAAGGGAGAAGTCCCGGGGGAATACCGGCTCGTCCCGGACCTCGATTTTGACCCGGTTGGCAAGGGACAGCGCGCAGACGAAGAAATTCACCAGTGCCCCGCTGTAAAAGACATTCCGGAACAGGAAGGCGAAGGCCAGCAGCAAAAGTCCGATGGGCAGGGCGTTCAAAACGATCAGCAGGGGCTGGGCCTTGAACCCTGCCAGCACCGTCCGCAGGGCGTTTGGCTGGCACCACAGGGCCAGTAAAGTGATACAGCCTGCCAGCAAAACGGCGGCCAGCAGACTCCCCCAGAGGGGCAGTTCTCTTTTATAGATCCGCTTTTCTTTCAAAACGTAAAGTCCTTTCATACCAGAATACCTCTATTATATGGATTTGCTCGGAATTTGCAAGTATTCCCGAAATTTTGCGAGCTTTGCAAAGCGGAAAGAAAACCGGGATTCCCCAAAAAACTTGCAGAATTACAATACAAAATGTCGATTTGAAAACAAAAAATACGAATCGTATTTAAAACGAGGGCGATTTTGCGCAAAATCAAGGCCACGGTGATACCGGAACAACAGACCCTCCTCAGCAATTCTGAGCGGCACAACGGCACTGAAATAACGGTTGATTTGCCAATGGCTTGCACGGTGACAAATATAAGAAGCGCATGCAAGAAGAAAAGCACGTTTCCTCGTCAAAAGGAAACGTGCTTTTTGAATATCAGTAGATCAGAAGGTCACGACCTCGTTGGCGGGTTTTTCACAGGGCTTGATGGAGATGATGTGCATCACCGGACCCTTGCCCTTGTAGGCGGAGTGATTTTCCAAAGCCATACGGGCTTCGACTTCCACCCAGTCCCGGTTCTTGTACTTATTCAGATCCACGCCCTTGGCCACCAGACCCAAGAACTGCACGTCATTTTCACAGCAGACCATGGCGAACCGTCCGGGGCAGTGGGTACCGGGATACTTCTTGGAGTGGCACATGAGCAGCTTCATGTGAACGGTTTTCCCTGCCCAGCGGTCAGGGTAATCCATCACGTCCACATACCAGACACCGTAGTCATCGTCCGGAATGTTGATCACCGGCTGGTTCAGATCCAATGGACAGACCTCACCGTTGTTGTAGTCCTCGCTGTTGCCGTTCAGATCTTCCAGATAGATGTCCGCCCGGCGGTTCACCATCCGCAGATTCCGCTTCCGCAGTGCGGCCTTCAGCTCATCGGTGCAGCGGTTGAACACCAGCAGGTCGGCGTTGGTGATCTTCTCCATCATGATCTGGCCCATGTTCTTGGCGTACATCTCAAAGGTGGACGCCTGGACGAAGGTCATGATCTGGTAGAGCACCCAGTTGGCGGGCAGCACCTCCCGGTACAGCCGCTCCATGGACCACATGCCGTTGTACTCAATGAGGACCTGCTTGGGCTTGTACTGCTTTTCCCATTCCTTGCACTGGGAACAGGTGAGAGCGGTCTCCTCGTCCACTGTGACCACGGTCACGTTGTCCAGAGCCTTCTGCTCGTATTCCAGCTCGCCCTCTTCACAGCAGATCAGGAGGGTTTTGTCCTCACGGGCGAAGCCGTCCTCTAAAATGCCGTTGATAAAATCCGTTTTGCCGCCGTCCAAAAAACCGGCGATGAGATATACAGGAATATCAGCCATGAATTTTTTCGCTTACAGGCCGAACAGCTCTGCCAGCTTTTCCTCCTTCAGATTGGAACCGATGACGCACAGGCGGCCGGTGTAGTCGGGATGGCCCGCCCGGATCTCATGCTCCTCCGGCACATAGTCGAACTCGATCCATGTGCCGTCGGTGCCATTCACGATGCCCTTGGCCCGGAGAATGGCGCCATAGTCGCCAGAATCCAGCGCCGTCAGAATACGGTCGATGTCCGCCTGCGTATACACCTTGGGTGTTTCCTTACCCCAGGAGATGAACACCTCATCGGCGTGGTGATGATGGTGATGGTCATGGCAGGAGCAGTTGGGGTCATCGCACTCGTCATGGTCATGGTGATGCTCGTGGTCATGCACGTGCTCATGGTCATGGTCATGATGGTGATGTTCATGCTCATGTTCATGCTCCTCGTGCTCATGGTCATGGTGGTGGCAGGAGCAGTTGGGATCGTCGCACTCGTGGTCGTGGTCATGGTGATGCGCGTGTTCATCGTGATCGTGATGGTGGTCATGCTCCTCGTGGTCGTGATGGTCATGATCGTGATGGTGTTCGTGCTCCTCATGCGCATGCTCGTGGTCATGGTGGTGATGCGCATGCTCGTGCTCCGCCTCATCGGCGGCGTGCTCGGCGCGCATCTTCTCCAGCAGCTCGTCCGCCAGGGACACCTTTTCAATGGCCGCCAGGATGGTCTTGCCGTCCAGCTGGTCCCAGGGGGTGGTGAGGATGGCGGCGTCGGCGTTCTTCTCCCGCAGCATGGCCACGGCGGCCTCCAGCTTCTCCTGGCTCATCTTCTGGGTCCGGGAGAGGATGATGGTGCCGGCGGCCTCGATCTGGTTGTTGTAGAACTCGCCGAAGTTCTTCATATAGACCTTGACCTTGCTGGCGTCGGCGACGGTGACGTAGCTGTTGAGCTTGAGCTCCGGGCACTCGTCCACGGTGCGCTCGACCGCCACGATGACGTCGGAGAGCTTGCCCACGCCGCTCGGCTCGATGAGGATGCGGTCGGGGTGGAACTGCTCCACGACCTCGCGCAGCGCCTTGTTGAAATCGCCCACGAGCGAGCAGCAGATGCAGCCGGCGGACATCTCGGAGATCTCGATGCCGGACTCCTTGAGGAAGCCGCCGTCGATGTTGATCTCACCGAATTCGTTTTCGATCAGCACGAGCTTTTCGCCCGCGTAGGCTTCGGCAATGAGCTTTTTGATGAGCGTCGTTTTGCCGGCGCCGAGAAAACCGGAGAAAATGTCAATTTTTGTCATGGTGGGATACGCTTCCTTTTTCTTGATTTTACTGAATTGCTATTATATGCCCGAGTTGTGAACGATTCAAGTCCCTCACGGGCAAAAAGCTCATTTTTTGCGCAAAAAATGAGCGATGCTACAGCTGCGGGACCGCGAGGCGGTGCGGCAGCATCACGCGGCCGAAGCAGGCAAGGCTGCGCGTGCCGGTGGAGGTGAGCACGACGTCCGCGTCGGCGCGGGCGCGGTTGAGGGAGAAAAGGTAGGTCATGCCCAGCGCATCGCGGTGGTACTGCTTGCAGAGCATTGCGCCGTCCACGCAGAAGATGCCTACGTCGCCGTCTGCGAGCGGGTCGCGGTTGACGTAGACCACGCTCTCGTCGTGAATGTACGGCTCCATGGAGTCGCCCTGAATGCGCACGGCGAAGTCCGCGCCGCGCGGCACGCTCTCGTCCGCGGGGATATAGGTAAAGTCCTCGTCGAGCACCGGCGCGGCATAGCCCGCGGCGGCGGGGGAATTGTAGAGCGGGATCAGGCGCGGCTCGCGCTTGCCGCCGCGCTCCTCCGTCAGTTCGTCGCGGTAGTCGCACAGCGCGTCGGTCACGCTGCGCACGGTGTCGCGTCCGATGGGAGAGAGCGAGCGGTATTTTTCCAGCAGCGTGCGCTCGGCCCCGGAGAGATCGAAGCCGCCGCTGCGGTAGCTGCCGCAGAAGAGCTGGTTGGGGTCAGTGCGCAGCGCGTCGAACAACCGCAGCAGCACGTCCTCCTTGGGGAAGCTGACGCCGGTCTCATAGTTGCCGACGGCGCTGGCGGAAACGCCGAGCTGCTCGGCCAGTGCCGCGCGCGTCAGGCCGCAGGCCTCGCGGCGCGCCTTGAGTTGATCGCGGAAGCTCATGGAAAGCACCTCCTATAAAGGGTTCGAGCAATTTCGACACCATCATAACGCAAAAACTTGGTTCTGTCAAATATTTTAACAAGAAACTTGTAAATTTATTCTTGACATAACAAGATTCTTGTGATATGGTAAGGATGCTCACAAGAAACTTGACAAAACAAAGCGGCAATTTCCATTAGCTTGTGATCGAGATGCTTTTCGGTGTGCTGTTCGGCGGGAAAGGATGGATGTGGAAAACCGCTGGGGGCTTCGGCGGGGAAGGCGGATCCGCCCGCCTTTCAAAAAGAAAAATCGTCACGCCATAAGGCGTAACGATTTTCTTGGTGGGGGAAGGTGGATTCGAACCACCGAAGTCACTGACAACAGATTTACAGTCTGCCCCCTTTGGCCACTCGGGAATTCCCCCATATTCACCTGTGCGCTGAAGCGGAAGCTTGGAGCTGGTAGACGGACTCGAACCCCCGACCTGCTGATTACAAATCAGCTGCTCTACCAACTGAGCTACACCAGCTTGTATTGCTTGATCTGTCGAACTGACGATATCTATTATATCATATCTCCAAGCACTTGTCAAGCACTTTTTATTTTGTTTTCATTTTTTTAATAAAGTGGTCGAGGCGACAGGACTTGAACCTGCGGCATCTTGGTCCCAAACCAAGCACTCTACCAAACTGAGTTACGCCTCGTAGTTGACGTTGCACACGGTGGGGAAAAGTCTCCAGCCACGGAAAAGTTCCAAGCTTTGTGTGCCTTGAGCTTCATAGATGTTTCTGTGAAGCATTTGTCTGCGTCATCAGACAGCTTAATTATTATACTCCCCAATGCCCGTTTTGTCAATAGGCTTTTTATCACTTTGTATACTTGCACAATTACGCCCTGCTTAAAAGCGATACAAATGTCATTCTTCAACAAATTATACCGTGATATCATACGAAAACATCAAAAATAATGTCCATAAAAGAGCCTTTTTTAAAAGAATGGTATAATTTGATGATATTTTGGTGAAACCTGTTGATTTTTAAAATGGTTTGTGTTATCATTATATTTAACAGATAATATTCGGGAGGAAAGTAAAAATGAAAACAAAGGAATGTCCTTTTTGCCATAAGGAAATATCCGAAGAAGCAATACTCTGTAAGTATTGCCATAACCTGCTTATAGACGAAAGCACACCTGTTACGGAAGACAGCAAGCAGGAGGAGCAGAATTTCACCTCTGCTGACGATGCTGACAGAACAAGAGTGTTCACAAAGCAGGAGGCGCAGGAGTATGAAGAGAAAACAAGAGCCTTTACCGTGCCTAAACAGCCGGAAGAGCCTACAGAGTTTTTCTCCACACCAATAGCTGATAGCCATGATAATAATGACGGCTATGAGAATCATCAGGATAATTATGATAATGGCGGTTATCCTGACGATGAAAACGATTATTCCGATGATGATACAGAGGATAACGATGACGCTTCCAGAAAGAAGCTCTTTGCAATTACTGCCACTATCACAGTGGGTATACTTGTGGTGGTCATTCTTGCTATAGTTGCAGGCTATAAGATCTTCGGCTTTGGCGGAACAAATAATAAGACCACTACTACTACAAAGCCAAAAACAGCTGTTGCCGCTGATGACGACAGTAAGGGAGGCGTGTTCGTCGATACCGAGAGCAGTGCAGTTTCTGCTGACACAAATACCACTACCTCACAGCCGGCTGACGAAAGCTCAACATCAGCCACCGAAACCTCTGCACCTGATACAGAAACAACGACAACTACAACAACTACATCAGCCGAGAGCGGAGATTCTGCAAAGGCTGTCGCCGCTATCACAGCTCAGATAGACGGCAAGGTGTCTTCATATGAATACAGAACTGAGGACGCAGGCTTCATGTACTATTACGTCTTTACAGAAGACGGTCATGGCTACAGCGCCGCATATAATAAGGCAGACGGCTCAGTTGTACTTGTACAGAGCTACTGATTTTAAATAGAGTATCACCGATTTTACAAAGTGCGTTTTCCTTGTGAGAACGCACTTTTTTTGTTTATACAAACAGATTTTACATTGTCACGCTCAGTGTAAAGCCCGTTTTTGTGTGTAAATTCCTTTGCAAACATCTTACAATGACTTTACTTTACTTCGGTTACTGATTTTACAATGCTGATGTATCATAAGTATATCACCTGAATAGAAATAACATGAAGACCTGCATACAGGGTGCAGAGAGAAAAGGTGCAAATCAAAAAGCCCAAAGGGCAAGTATAAGAAAGAGGTTTTATATCATGAAAACAAGAACATCAAAACTGGCAGCGATCTTTACATCAGTTGCACTTGCAGCCACAATGCTCGCAAGCTGCGGAGGAAGCTCAGATAAGATCACAGTTATCTCCCGTGAGGACGGCTCAGGAACAAGAGGCGCATTCATCGAGCTGACAGGTATCGAGGAAAAAGACTCTAACGGCAACAAGACCGATAACACAAAGAAAGACGCCCTTATCTGTAAGTCAACAGACGTTGTGCTTACTCAGGTGTCAGGAGATAAGAACGCTATCGGCTATATCTCATTCGGCTCACTGAACGATACAGTAAAGGCTCTTAAAGTAGAGGGCGTCGAGCCTTCAACAGCAACTATCGAAAGCGGTGACTATAAAATAGTAAGACCTTTCAATATCGCTGTTAAAGACGGACTTTCAGATGCCGCTCAGGACTTTGAGAACTATATCCTCAGCTCAGAAGGCCAGGATATCATCGAAAAGGCAGGCTACATAAAGATCGACAAGAGCGCAGCAGCTTACGCTTCAAACAACGCTTCCGGTAAGGTAGTAGTCAGCGGTTCATCATCAGTAACACCGGTTATGGAAAAGCTTGCAGAAGCATATCAGAAGGCAAACACAAACGTAACAGTAGACGTTCAGCAGTCAGACTCCTCAACAGGTATCAAGGATGCTATCAACGGCACATCTGATATCGGTATGGCTTCAAGAGATATCTCAGACGACGAGCTTTCACAGGGTATCAAGTCTGTAACTATCGCTCAGGACGCTATCGCAGTTATCGTAAATAAGGATAACGCAGTTGAAGATATCACAATGGACGAGATAAAGGCTATCTATACAGGCTCAAAGACAACATGGTCTGACGAAAGCAAATAAGCTATCAAGTTAATTCTCCATAAAGATTTGCACAAGACAAAACTTTGGGCGGCACAGCAAATTGTCGCCCCATTTGTCTGAGCAAAAAACAAGTGAAAAATTTTCAGAGGTGATAATTACGTTGACGGAAAACACAGCGGTGTCAGCGAATACAGCCGCTCAGAAGCCAACAGCAAAACAAAGTTCCCACCTGCTTGAGAAAGCGATGAAAGCATTGTTTTTCCTTTGCGCCTGCGTTTCAGTTGCGGCAGTAATAGTAATATGTATCTTCATGTTCGCTAAAGGCTGTCCTGCAATCGCAAAAATAGGCGTGGGAAACTTCCTCTTCGGAACAGACTGGAGTCCTAGAAACGTCCCTGCTTCATATGGTATCTTCCCTATGATAGTCGGCTCTCTCTACTGCACCGCAGGAGCAATAATAATCGGTGTGCCGATCGGACTTTTAACTGCGATATTTATGGCAAAGTTCTGCCCTAAAAAGCTTTTCAAGTGGCTCATGCCTCCAATAAATCTTCTTGCAGGCATACCGTCCATTGTATACGGCTTTTTCGGCATGGTAGTTGTAGTTCCTGTCATAAGAAACCTTTTCGGTGGAACAGGAAACAGCGTGCTTACAGTTTCCATTATCCTCGGTATCATGATACTTCCTACTATCGTGGGCATGAGCGTGAGCGCACTTAAAGCCGTTCCTGACAGTTACTATGAGGGCGCAGTCGCCCTTGGCGCAACACACGAAAGAGCAGTTGCAACAGTCGTTTTCCCTGCCGCAAAGTCCGGCATACTCGCAAGCGTTATCCTCGCAGTGGGCAGAGCAATAGGCGAAACAATGGCAGTTATCATGATAGCAGGAAACTCCACTATCATTCCACACTCTCTTATGGACAGCGTCCGTACCCTCACAGGCAATATCGTAATAGAAATGAGCTATGCCGAAGGACTTCACTATGACGCTCTTATCGGAACAGGCGTTGTGCTGTTCGTGTTCATTCTTCTTCTGAACCTTTGCTTTAACCTTGTCACAAACAGAAAGGATAAAGGGTGATAAAAATGTCAGACAGAATGAAAACCTATAAAACACACCCCATGTCATTGGTGTTTAATATCCTAACCAAAATAGCAGTTGTGCTTACCATAAGCGTGTTCGTTCTTATTGTGGGCTATGTGGTGATAAAGGGCGTTCCTTATCTGAAACCGTCCCTCTTCGCAAAGACCTATACCACCGAAAACGTGTCAATGCTCCCCGCTATCGTGAACACCTTTGAAATGCTTCTGGTGTCCTTGGCAATAGCCGCACCTCTGGGCATATTCTGCGCAATATATCTCGTTGAGTATGCAAAGAAAGGCAATAAATTCGTCAGAGTAATAAGACTTACTACCGAAACACTTTCAGGTATCCCGTCCATAGTCTACGGACTTTTCGGAAATATGTTCTTTGTGCTTGCCCTCAACTGGAAGCTCTCAATGCTCTCAGGCGCTTGCACATTGGCGATAATGGTGCTTCCGCTCGTGATCCGTTCTACCGAGGAAGCGCTGAAATCTGTAGATGACAGCTTCCGTGAGGGCAGCTACGGACTTGGCGCAGGAAAGCTCAGAACCATCTTCGTTATCGTTCTGCCTCCTGCAATAAGCGGTATCCTCTCAGGCATTATCCTTGCAATGGGAAGAATTTTCGGCGAAACAGCCGCCCTTATCTATACCGCAGGAACTATCGCCAAGTATGCAGGCCTTACAGACTCAGGACGTACCCTTTCTATCCATATGTATTCACTTTCAAACGAGGGACTTTATATGAACGAAGCAAGCGCTACAGCAGTTGTCCTGCTGGCAGTAGTCCTGCTTCTTAACGGACTTGCGTCCCTTGTTGCCAGAAAGCTTTCCAAAGGAGGAAACTAATAAATGACACAGCCAAAACTGCAGGTGAAAAACTGCGATCTCTTTTATGGAGATTTTCAGGCTCTCAAAAATATAAACTTGTCCATAGCCGAAAAGGAGATAACCGCATTTATAGGCCCTTCAGGCTGCGGAAAATCTACTCTTCTTAAATCCCTCAACCGTATGAACGACCTTGTAGAGGGCTGTAAGATAACAGGCGATTTTACCCTTGACGGGGAGAATATCTATAAAGATATGGAAATAACCGAGCTTAGAAAGCGTGTGGGAATGGTTTTCCAGAAACCAAACCTCTTCCCGATGTCCATATATGATAATATCGCATACGGCCCAAGAACTCACGGCATAAAGAAAAAAGCCGACCTTGACGAGATAGTCGAAACAACTCTCCGTCAGGCTTCCGTGTGGGACGAAACAAAGGACAGACTTAAAAAGTCAGCCCTGGGTATGTCAGGCGGACAGCAGCAGCGTATCTGTATCGCAAGAGCACTCGCCGTAAAGCCGGAGGTGCTTCTTATGGACGAGCCTACATCAGCCCTTGACCCTATCTCCACTATCAAAATAGAGGAGCTTGCCACAGAGCTTAAAAAGAATTACACTATCGTTATCGTCACCCATAATATGCAGCAGGCGACCCGTATATCCGATAAAACAGCCTTTTTCCTCCATGGCGAGATAGTCGAGTTCGACGAAACTCAGCGTATCTTCTCCAATCCTAAGGAACAGAAAACTCTTGAGTATATCACAGGACGTTTCGGATAAACGCTTTGGAAATATAGGTGAAAGGAAGAAATATCTATGCGTGCGAATTTTGACAATAAGCTCAGCGAGCTTAACAAAAAGCTGCTTTCTATGGCAGCAATGACAGAGCAGATAATCGCAATGTCAATAAAATCTCTTGAAGAGCAGGATACAAAGCTTGCCCGTGAAACGGTGGAGTTTGACGCCAAGATAAACGAGGCGGAGCGTGAGGTAGAGAGGATCTGTCTTAACCTGCTCTTGCAGCAGCAGCCTGTTTTTGCCGAGGATCTCAGACGTGTGTCCGCTGCACTTAAAATGATAACCGATATCGAGCGTGTTGGCGATCAGTCAGCAGATATTGCAGATCTGAATATCCAGCTTATAAAGAAAAAGCAGAAATGGGATCTTAGCGACATCAGTGAAATGGCAAGAGCCGCCACACAAATGGTGAACGACGCTATCGACGCCTATGTGAACGACGACGAGAACCTCGCCCGAAAGGTCATAAGCTCTGACGATAAAATAGACGAGCTTTTTGTAAAGACCAAGGATAAGATAATCGATGAGATAGTAGCCGATAAGGCAAACGGTGAAAAAGCCATAGATACCCTCATGGTGGCAAAATACTTCGAGCGTATCGGTGACCATGCGGTAAATATCGCAGAATGGGTGGTATTCTCAGTAACAGGCGTTCATAAAACAGAAAGAATCATGTAAAATATCATTATAAAAGGCGGAAATACCGCCTTTTTGCTCTTCTTGTACGATTTTACTCAGATTTTACTCAGCCTGATTTGTTATTTTACAATTATGTTGTATAATGTTCATTGTAAACATTGTAACAATAGTGTAAAATTATTATCAGGGAGTGTCAGTATGACGATTTTTAATGTTCTGACCCTTATAGGCGGTCTTGCAATGTTCCTTTACGGAATGAATGTAATGGGTAACGGGCTGGAAAAACTTGCAGGAGGAAAGCTTGAAAAAATATTTGAAAGGCTCACCTCAAACCCTATCAAGGCAATGTTGCTTGGACTTTCTGTAACAGCGGTCATTCAGTCCTCCTCAGCCACTACAGTAATGCTGGTGGGCTTTGTAAACGCAGGCATCATGAAGCTCCATTCCGCCATAGGCGTTATAATGGGCGCAAATATCGGTACTACCGTAACAGCGTGGATATTGTCTTTGTCAGGACTTAACGGCGACAGCTTTCTTATAAAAATGCTCAAGCCGTCCTCGTTCTCGCCTATCCTTGCGATAATAGGCGTCGCAATGCTGACTTTCTCAAAAAACGATAAGAAAAAGGATATCGCATCTATACTTGTAGGCTTTGCAGTGCTCATGTTCGGAATGGACTCAATGAGCGGTGCAGTCGCACCTCTTAAAGACGTTCCTGAGTTCGCAGAAGTGCTTCTCTGGTTCAAAAACCCTATTCTGGGCGTTCTTGCAGGCGCACTTCTTACCGCTATCATTCAGTCTTCATCTGCTTCCGTTGGTATCCTTCAGGCTCTCTCAGCCACAGGTGCAATAACCTTCGGCTCAGCGCTTCCTATAATTTTAGGACAGAATATAGGTACTTGCGTAACAGCACTGCTTTCATCAATAGGCACAAGCAAGAACGCAAAGCGTGTGGCAGTCGTACACCTCTATTTTAATATAATAGGAACACTGCTTTTCCTTACAGTTTTCTATCTGCTCAATGCCTTTATCGGCTTCTCGTTCGTTGACGGAGTTGTTGGCGCAAAGGAGATAGCTATTGTGCATACTATATTCAACCTGTCAACATCTATCATACTTCTGCCATTTATCAAAGTCCTTGAAAAGCTTGCCTACCTCACTGTCAAAGACAAAGAGGGGGAGGGAAATAAGGACAATATCGAAGAACAGTTCAAGCTTCTTGACGAGAGATTTCTCCAGTCACCTTCTTTTGCAGTTGAAAAGTGCAGAGAGCTTACAAACCGCATGGGCGAGATAGCAAAAGAAAGCATAGACATGGCAATGAGTATCTGCGTCGATAAGTACGATAAGGAAAAGGCAGAGCAGATAGCCGCAAATGAAGCCGCCGTCGATCTCTATGAGGATAGACTCGGCACATATCTTGTAAAGCTTTCGAGCCGAGATCTTTCTGCAAAGGATTCTCAGTCAGTTTCAACTATACTTCATGTTATAGGCGACTTTGAGCGTATCTCCGACCACGCCATGAATATGGTGTCCGTTGCCGAGGAAAAACAGCAGAAGGATCTGAATTTCACATCACAGGCAACAGCCGAAGTAAAAGTCATGTGCAGTGCCGTAAGAGATGTTTTGGATATCGCCATGGAAGCCTTTGAAAAGCACGATCTGGAGCTTGCCACAAGAGTTGAACCGCTTGAGGAAGTGGTGGATAAGATAAGAACAAAGCTTAAAAACCGCCATGTAAAAAGGCTTCAGACAGGCGAGTGTACCATAGAAATGGGCTTTGTGTTCTCCGATCTGCTCACAAATTTGGAAAGAGTTTCAGACCATTGCTCAAATATAGCGGTCTGTCTTATACAGGAAAATGACGAAAGCTTTGACGTCCACGAGTATGTTCAGATGCTTAAAAATTCAGGCGAGGGCTTTGACGGACAGGTCAAGCGCTATAGCGAGAAATACGCTCTGCCTGCTAAAGAGTTTTAACGAAAAGGGGTAAGATCTATGGCACTTATATATTGTGTAGAAGACGATGACGGAATAAGAGAGCTTATATCCTGCGCACTTAAATCAGGCGGATATGAGGTGAAAGCATTTCCAAAAGCAAAACCGTTTTATGAAGAGATAAGAAACAAAGAGCCTTCGCTGGTGCTTCTTGACATAATGCTTCCTGACGAGGACGGATATTCTATACTTTCAAAGCTCAAAAAAGACAGCCACACTCAGGACGTTCCTGTTATAATGCTTACCGCAAAATCAAGCGAGCTTGATAAGGTGTCAGGTCTTGAAATGGGCGCAGACGACTATATAACAAAGCCGTTCGGCGTAATGGAACTGCTTTCAAGAATAAAAGCCGTTTTAAGACGTGCAGGCAAGCAGAATGCCGAAGCCGATGTCATAGAAGAACAGGGCGTATCCCTTGACGCATCAAGACGTATCTGTACATATAACGGTCAGGAGGTCGTTTTGACCTATAAGGAATTTGAGCTTTTGATGTATCTTATGCGCCATAAGTCCATAGCCGTGAGCCGTGATAAGCTTATGGAAATGGTCTGGGGCTATGAGTTTGCAGGGGAAACAAGAACTGTTGATATGCACATCAAGACCCTCAGACAAAAGCTTGAAGCCGCAGGCTGTACGGATCTTATCAAAACAGTCCGTGGCATAGGCTACAAAATATAAAAATTTTCAGATAAGGAGGAACAGCATATGCAGAAAAAACTCTATAAAGTCATGACGATACTTGTTTCATGTACAGTGCTGTTTTTCCTTTTAGTAGCAGGCTCTCTTGGATATTCTACCTATCAGCGTTTCACTAAAAATGAGCTTAAATCCGCTGCAAAGCTCGTTGCCGCAGGAAACAATAAACCCTCAGAAATGGCTGATATTTTGGAAAGATCAGTAGAATATGATGTCCGTGTCACCTTTATCGACGCACAGGGCAGTGTAAAATATGACTCTGAAGCAGATCCCGCCAAAATGGAAAACCACTCCGACCGTGAAGAGTTCAAAGAGGCTATGGCAAATGGCGAGGGCGAATCCACAAGATTTTCCAAAACCCTTGGATATACTACATATTATTATGCCATAAAATATGACGGCGGTGTGCTGAGATTTTCTACAGATAAGGAAAACCTTGCAGGGGTGTTCCTTGCAGTGATACCAATGCTGGTGGTGTTCGCAGGAGGAATAATCTTTATCACCACCATAATCTCCATAAAGCTTTCAGAAAGCATGATAAAGCCGATAAATTCCCTTGTAAAACAGCTTGATCTGAGGAACGAGAATATCGGTCAGTTTGAAACGCCTTATGAAGAACTTGAACCTATCATAAAAAATGCGGACGTTCTTATGGGACGAATACATAAGAACATGAATAAAATAAAGGCAGAGAGAGAAAAAATATCACTTATCACTGAAAATATGGTTGAGGGCATGATACTTCTTGACGAGGACATGACAGTGCTTTCGGTAAATAAGAGCGCCTTGAAAATTCTCGGCAACAGCTTTGACCCTACTGAGCATACCAAGATAGACCATATGACAAACGATCAGCAGATAATAGGTCTGCTTGAAGAAGCCAAGGAAAGCGGTGCAGCAAAAGGTATCATCACAGAAAAAAGCCGTTTTTACCGTACCTTTGCAAATAAGGTCTACAGCGAGAATACCCTTGATTTTGGTATCATAATCTTCTTTGTTGACGTAACAGAGGAGATACAAAGTGAGCAGATACGCCGTGACTTCTCGGCCAACGTATCTCACGAGCTTAAAACTCCGCTTACCACCATAAAAGGCTTTGGCGAGCTTCTTGAAAACGGCATTTTCACCAAGGAAGAGGACGTGAAGAAATACGGCGGTATGATATATCGTGAAAGCGAAAGACTTTTGTATCTTATAAACGATATTATCAGGCTTTCCCAGATAGAGGAGCAGGAACACGTTTTAAACGATAAGATAGACCTGCTGAAAACCGCCCATGACGTAGAGGAGATACTCCGTCACAAGGCAGATAATAGAGAGGTCACAATGACCATTGAGGGCGAACCTGTTCAGATATACGGCAATCAGAGCTATATCACAGAACTGTTTTTGAATCTCATGGACAACGCCATAAAGTACAATCATGAGGGCGGAAGCCTGAAAGTAACGGTCGGCATAGAGGACGGCAAAGCTTTTGCAGTGTTCAGCGACACAGGCATTGGAATTTCCGACGAACATCAAAGCCGAATCTTTGAACGTTTTTACCGAGTTGATAAAAGCCGTTCCAAGAAGATAGGAGGCACAGGCTTAGGGCTTTCTATAGTAAAGCACATAGTCGCATATCACAGCGGTGAGATATCCCTTGAAAGCGAGCTTGAAAAGGGAACTACCATAACAGTGAAACTGCCTTTCAACGAGCCTGAAACACAGCAGGCTGAGGAAACAGCGGTAACAGAATAATAATCACGCCGTTCTGACGAGAAGTCGGAACGGCGTTTTTGTGCAGGTACATGGTATACAAATTTTTAAGGGGAAGGGCGATAAAGAAAGGACAAAAAAACAAGCGGGCGACCAAAGGTCGCACCAGTATGTCGTAAAAGTGTTAAATCAACGGGCGAACGCTGTTCACCCCTACAAAAAAATCATCGCCGCAGGCGATACCATGATTCCTCACTCCTCATTCCTCATTTACCTCCCCCTGTTGCATTTTCTCCCCAAGTGTGCTATAATGACCTCAACAGACTTTATCTTATGGAGGTAACAAAATGTCAGAAGAAAACAAAAACGTTCAGGAAACCAGGGACGATAAAAAGGAAGGCAACGTCCTTGCAGGCTTCGTTCTCTACACAGACGCTAACATGGATTGGCTCAGATTTAAAAAGTTTCTGAAAGACGATTGGAACATCGTTCCGCAGGACGATGTAAAAGACAACGCTATGGTATTCAAGGTTGGCGATATGGTGGTCGCTTGCTCACTTATGCCTAACCCAGTTCCTAACAAGGAAGCTGAAAATGCGGCAAAGTATAACATTCTCTGGAAAGAGGGCGCAAACGAGGTCGCTAAGCATCAGGCTCATGTTATGCTCGCTGTAATGAATAAAACAAGCGCTGTTGAGCAGGCTATCCTCTTTGCAAAGGTGGCAAGCTCTCTGCTCAAGCTCGATAACGCTATCGGTATCTATAAAGACCCGACAGTTTATGAGAAGAATTTCTATGTGAACTTTGCCGAAACTATCAAAGATGGCGAGTATCCGATGCCTATTCTTATCTACACAGGTATGTATCTTGCTAAAACAGGTCTTTGCGCTTTCACATCAGGTATGAGATTTTTTGGATATGAGGAAATGGAGATAGTTGACTCTCCAAAACAGCCTAACGACCTGCTTGGATTTTTGCTTTCTATCTCCGAGTATGTGCTTTCTGAGGGCGTTGAGCTTAAAGACGGTGAAACTATCGGCTTCTCTGAGGAGCAAAAGCTCCCTATCACTCTGTCAGACGGCGTGAGTGTTCCGGGCAAGACCCTGAAAATAAAGTATTAAACAGCGTAAATGCGTGACTTTCTGTAGGGGCGGACATTGTTTGCCCGTTATCGGTCACTTGCACATGATTTTTAGATATTTCTAAGCCGTACAATTTGTGCGGCTTTTTTTGTGCATAACCGAAAAACTTTCCGCAGACCTCTGTTTTAATTGACTTTTAGTGTGTTCAGTGATATACTTAAATGTGTATCGCCTTTTGTCGGAATAAGCCGACTTTGGCAGTTTTATCAATTTTTGTTAGGAGTTTTGTTGTGGTATTTGCAGATCTATTTTTCTTGTATTTTTTCCTGCCTGTGTGCCTGATATGTTATTTTATCACACGCAGTACAGCCATAAGAAATGCAGTGCTGGTGGTGTTTTCACTTATCTTTTACGCATGGGGCGAGCCTGTCTGGGTTAGTATCCTCATAGTTTCCTCCCTTGTGGACTACATAAATGGTCGGGTGATAGAAAAACACCCCGAAGGCTGGCAGGCAAAAGCGGCGCTCGCATGGTCGCTTGTCTTTAACCTTGGGGTGCTGTTCGGTTTCAAGTATACAGCGTTCTTTGTGGAAAATCTCAACAATTGGTTCGGTCTAGGCATACCGGTGCCTAATATCGTTTTGCCTATCGGCATCTCTTTCTATACGTTCCAGACTATTTCCTATACCGTCGATTGCTATTGGGGCAAGGTCAAGCCGCAGAAAAATTTCGGCAGATTTCTTTTGTATGTATCCATGTTCCCACAGCTCGTTGCAGGACCTATCGTAAGATACTCCGTTATCGGCGAGGAGATAAACGAAAGAAAGACCACCGCCAAGGATATCTCCGACGGCTTTTCAAGAATAATCCTCGGACTTGGCAAAAAGGTCATTATCGCAAATAATCTCAGCACCATTGTAACAGCCCTTTTCGGCTCTGCTTCAAACGGCTATGAAAATATAAAGACCCTCTCTGTGGCAGGCACATGGCTTGGCGCAATTCTTGTGGGACTGTGGTATTATTTTGACTTCTCAGGCTATTCAGATATTGCTATCGGTCTTGGCAGGATATTCGGCTTCCACTTTGATGAGAACTTTAAATATCCTTTTATCTGCAAAACTATCTCAGAGTTCTGGCAGAGGTGGCATATCTCCCTTAGCTCATTTTTCAGAGATTATGTGCTTTATCTCCCTATCTTCGGCAAAAGAAGAAAATACGGAGGACTTTTCCTTGTTTGGTTCTGCACAGGACTTTGGCACGGCGCAAGCTGGAACTTTGTTTTCTGGGGACTTTACTATGGAATGTTCATATTCTTTGAAATGCTCATAGGCAAAAAGCGCATGAAGAAAATGCCTGTACCCCTTGCACATATCTATACAAAGCTTGTTATTTTCATAGGCTTCGGAATATTCTATTTTGAGAACCTCGGCTCGCTGGGTACGTTTTTCAAGGCACTTGTTGGAGCAAATGGAAACAAGCTGACCGACACAGTTACACAGCACCTTTTCATGAACAATATCTGGCTTTTTGCAGTGGCAGTGCTTTTCACAATGCCTGTTATACCAAAGATCAAAGAAAAGGCGCTCTCTGCAAAGAGTACAGCTTATTTTATGCAGTCAGCAGGTATCCTATGCAATGCGGCGATACTTGTTCTTTCAAGCGTTCTGCTTGTGAACACAACAAACAATCCGTTCTTGTATTTCAGATTTTAGGCAGGTGAAAGAGTATGGCAAATAATAAAGATTTTGAAAAGTACTTCAAACTGCCTGATACAAAGGCTCTTTCAGAAGCCTATACAGAGTATCTTGACAGCGTTACTTTCGGTGGAAAGCCTATAGGCGAGGAAAAGAAAAAGCCTGAAGCTGTCGGCATGGCAAAAGTTGACGAAACGGAGAAAAGCTCCACTGTCCATGACGAGATAGTAGAAAAGATAGTCAGAAAAAACAAGGCTCTCAGCCACAGCATTTGGACGGACGAGCCTGTTTTGAAGCCAAAGAAAAGCGTATGGCTAAATACTGATGATGATAATGAAGAAGCATTGAAAAAAGTTGAGAAAAAAGCTGAAAAAGTTGAAAATTCTCAGTCTGTACAAAAAGCTCAGGAGAAAAAAGCTGAGGAAAAGGCTTCTGATAATGAGGTCATTATCCCATTTTCCAAAGAGAAAAATCACATAAACGGCACTAAAAAAGAGATATCTGTGGCAGTTTCAGCAGACGGAACTGTGAAAAAGCTGCCGAATAAGAAGAATTTCGTGCTGAAGATACCTGACAGCTATTATAGGGAATATGACGCAGCGGCACAGGATAAAGGCCCTGTTATCGCAGGAAAAAGGGTCGAGATAATCGACAAGAGAAGCCCTGAGAAAAAGCCTGAGAATGCTCAGAAGCCTAGCAGGGTAGAGGCGACAATAAATGTCAGAGTGCCTGTTCAGAAAGAGCAGGAGCCTGTCAGGAAAGCTGAAAAAAAGGCTGAACCTAAATCTGAGCCGAAACCTGATCCTGTGGAAAAAGAGGAAAGCGACGCTAAGGCAGAGGAAGCTTACAGAAAAGGCATCGAAAAGGCAAAAAAACGTCGTGAGGAACGTGAAAAGGCCAAGAAAAACAATATTCATGAGCTGGAGTTTAATGTTATAAATTCTGTTGTTTGCCTGCTTATTGTTTTCGGCGTGTTTGCGGCACTGCTTGTAATGAAGCGTGAAAGCGGTTTTATACAGTCAGAAAACAGAAACCTTGCGACTTTTCCGAAATTTTCGCTGTCATCATATTTTGACGGTGACTTCACAAGCGGAATAACCGAATATTTTACCGACACTGTTCCAAACAGAGAAAAGCTTAAATCTTTCTGCTCTGATTTCACGAATATGCTTGGAATAAAGCTCAATGATACTGTTATAACTGGCGATTTCAAAACGGTGGAAAAAGAAGAGCTGGATCAGGATAAGATCGCAAAAACAACAACTGTAACGGCTTTTACAGGTTCGAGGACCACCACCACTGCGGATACAAAGACCACCGACACAAGCACAACTACGAAAAAATTAACGGAAAGCGAAAAGGTAGTTGACGTGCCTGACAATCTTGACGACGGTCAGTGGGAGGGTGACGTTATAGTATCCGGCAAGGGCGAAAACGTCCGTGCAATGGGTGCATACTATGGCACGTTCGAGAACGGCGACAAGTATGCGAACACCATAAACAAATGGAAGGCTGACCTTGGGGACAGCGTGAACGTATACAATATGTCTATACCGACTTCGGCGGCTTATTATATGCCGAACAATCTCAAGGACGCTGTATCAGATCAGAAAGACAATATCGACAACATTGCCGCAGGTCTTAACGGAATAATCAATACCGATGTTTATGACTCTCTGGCTGAGCATACAAAGGAATATATCTACTCAAGAACGGATCATCATTGGCAGCCTTTGGGAGCATATTATGCGGCGCAGGTTTTTGCCGATCAGTCGGGAATAGATTTTCCGGACCTTGATACCTACGATAAATGGGAGATAGACGGTTTTGTGGGAACGATGTATGCTTACAGCAATTACAACAGTGAGTTGAAAAAATATCCTGACAAGTTCATTTACTATAAGCCTGAGAATAATGATGATCTGACGGTAAAGTATTATGATACGGAGTTTAAAAACCCTGTGGAGTCTACGCTGTTTTTTGACTATGCAGAGGGCGTGAACTGCTATTCTGCGATACTCAACGTGGATCAGGAGATAGCTGAGATAGACACGGGCGTGGACAATGGCAGAGTGCTTGTGGTGTTCAAAGACAGCTTTGGAAATGCTCTGATACCATTTTTCACCCATGGCTTCTCAAAAATCTATGTTTGTGATTTCAGATATTTTGATATAAACGCTATTGATTTTTGTAAAGAAGTGGGTTGCACAGACCTGCTGTTTGCAATATCATTGACGAGCTGTTCAACGCCTAGTAAGGTGGATTGTTTGAATAATATTAGGATACAGTAGAGTTAAGTGAGGAGTGGATTAAGTGAGGAGTGAGGAGTGAGGAATGAGGAATGAGGAATGGGCAAAGCAGACCAAAGTAAATTACAAGCATAAGGTAAAAATAAAGCACCGAGCGAAGCGAGAGATAAAGCGCACGCTCAAGCCCGGCGCTA